>Ga0123342_1001209_pt1 | contig 43257 bp, 40 predicted proteins | sample Turbeawhitnodule_FD_89960 | JGI IMG/M metagenome (GOLD analysis project Ga0123342, IMG submission 89960) | Root nodule microbial communities of legume samples collected from Mexico - Turtle bean Mexico white nodule | ecosystem: Host-associated > Plants > Roots > Nodule | place: Mexico: Nepantla...
GGTTAGTGGAAAAAATAAATTTTTTTTTTTTTTAAAAAAAGGAACAATAAAAAATAAAGGATATGTTTTGGTTAAAAGAAAAAAAAAAAAAAAAAAATTTTTTTTAAAAAAAAAAAAAAAAAAAAAAAAAAAAAAAAAAAATATATATATATATATATATATTATAGCAATAAAAATACAAATACTTACACTGAAACAACATACCGCTTTATATATAGTGATAGAGTTTTATAGAATTTATTCAATCTTTAAAATAAACATTAATGTAATAAGACTTGTACATTAATGAAAATCTTTAAATATAACTTTAAATTAAAGAGATTTGATGAAAAAAAAAAGTAGTGTGAGGAAAGTAAATTATCACATTAAAATTTGAAAGCAGTTCTAAGTAGATCTCAACAGAGAAATTTAGTGTAAAACCAAAATAATGCATAAAACGACTTAAATAAAAGTTTAATGAAGATCATGATCGCTATATATCAATAATCTAAAAAAAAATCAAGTGATCACAAAATAAAAATAATTATCCAAGAAATTAATTAATTAGCAAAAGAAATTAATAAGGTAAAAGTATAAACTTTATATAAGAAATTTCATAAATATTGATGAACAATAACATTAATATAATTACATTCGTTCAACAGAATGTCATCACTTATCAAAAGGTGTATGTAGATTAAATGCAAACATATAATTTCTTTCTTAATTTACATAATAAATAATTCCTCTCTTTTATAATAGATAGAAAATATATAGCAAAACATTAATTTTAAAAAATAATAATTATATTATTCTTGCTTCACTTTACAAATACTTCTAAAACTCTTTAGTTACTTGTTTTGCAAAATATATGCTATCATACAAAAACCTTCATTATATTAAAATTCACTTCTCATTTTCGTTTGTGTTTAGACATTCACTCACCATCGATACAAATATATTTTTAAAATCTATGTTAGTACCATCAAATTAAACAATATCAGTTATTTTTTTGTTAATAAAATATTGAAAGACGATAACTAGATGAGGTTGAAAAAATAAATTTAAGTTAACAATTCATGGCAGTTATAACTTAAGTAGAGTACAGAAGTCAACATTATTATTATTGCGAAAAAAAAATATGTTGACACCCAAAAAAAATTGTATAACCAGCTGGTATTTATTATTTTGCTTTTACTCATTTTTTTCTAATTATAAAAATGTATTCATTTCTAATTATTATATTACCTTTCAAAAACAAGTTCATTTCAAAATATTATTTTTTTTATCTAGAAATTTATGATCAAAGTTTAAAATATGTTAGTTTAATATTTTTTTATAAAACTCATATTAGTCATTATTATGAAATTTGATATTTTAACCAGACGAACACATTAGACTTTATCTATCATTTTTTTATCACATAAAACATATTAGAGGAATGCCCTATTGATAAATTGACAATTGATGCTCCTGGCGGGACTAATGCAGAGTCACTTTTGGGTCACCTTGCTTCTGATAAAAAATATGGAGGGGAGGATGATTTTGCAGATATGTCTTCTCTTGAGGATGCCTCAGATCATGATAGGTCCTCACCCAAGCAGAGTTTGTTCACTCCCACTTTGGATATTTCAGAACCGGGAATGGTAAGGAATTCACCTGCTTTTATGCAAGCCAAGGGCTCAGAGTCACAACTTGTAGTACATTTAACTATGACTCTTATTGATGATCATCATGTGGAGGTCTCTACTCCTGTGGTTGTACGATTTCCACCACGTTCTACCTCTCCTCAGAGGGCTAAATCACCTGGGAATGCTAAAGCACCAATTAAGACTCTTATTGATGGTCATCACGTGGAGGTCTCTGCTATTGTGATTGTACCATCTCCATCACGTCATACCTCCCCTCGAAAGACTAAATCTCTTAGGGATGTTAAAGCACTACTCCCTGATAATGATACATTGGTCCTGCAAAATCACTTTTCCTTTTTTGATGGTTTGGAAACTACAATTGTGGGAGGAGATCCTCATATTGGTGCGTCAATTATTCCAACTTCCATTGTTGAATTTAAGTATGACCATATCACTGTTGAAAATTGGGTCGTCTCCAAATTTGGGTTGATCCTAATGGGATGGAGGAGCATGCCAGTGATACCTGGGAGGAAATAGTTCGCACTAAAAGAAAATCAGGGAGACCACATAAGGGGGCTGGTAAATTCAAAAAAAAACTGCTAAGGCAATTCTCTCAACAACGTCACAATGAAGGTCTCTTCATTTTTCTGGAATGTTAGAGGACTGGGAAACCACAAAACTTTGGAGATGTTGATTAGTTTACTTAAACTACATAAATCCCTCCTGATTTTTCTTGCTGAACTATGATGTTGTACATTAATGCTTTCGATGTCCTTTTCAAATTTGTTAATATGCATTTGGGGGCTACGTCTCCTATTGTTAATAAAGTTGTCGAGCTTTGGTGTTTTTCGGTTTCTAATCTTGTTCAAAATTTCTTGGTCAATGATCAGTTTATTTATGTAACTTGCCTTTTGCATGAATGCTTTAGCTTTGCAAGTATTTATGGTGCTAACACATACTTAGTTAGACAATTTTTGTGGAGGGATCTTAGTTTCTTCACAGGGCCTTGGTGTATTCTGTGAGATTTTAATGTTGTGCTCTCGACGGATGACTGCAAAGGGGGGTGGCTCCTAATTGGGTTTCTTGTAATTAATTCCTTAATTGGATTAATACTAATGATCTTTCTTGTATGCCTTTTACTGGATCTTGTTATACTTGGTGTAATGGAAGGAGAGGGTTGCATAGAACTCATAGAAGTCTGGATTGGACTTTATGTAATGGAGTGTGTCAGAATGAATGAGATTCTTGTACTTATTAGGTTCTTGCTAAAAATTGTTTTGATCATTCCCTTATTCTTGCTAGTCTTGCTAGTAATTCTTTAAGGAAGGTTAGCAATTTTCGTTTCTTTTTTATGTGGCATCGGGACACTTCATGTATGAAGCTTATTCATGATTCTTGGGTTAATAAGGTTGTTGGTTGTCCTATGTTTATTTTGCAACATAAGTTAAAAAAGTTGAAAATTGAGCTCCGAGACTAGAATAAAAATTCTTTTGGTAATGTTCACAATGCAGTTCTTCTTAAGTAGGGTCTCCTCCTTAGTATTCAACAAAACTTAAAGACTGCTAGTTTGTCTGATATTGATGGGCTTCTCTATCAAGAAAAGATTGCTAAGGAGGAGATTGATCATGTTCTTCACTGTCAATATTTGTTTTGGAAAGAAATGGCTAAGAAGTTATGGTTTAAAGATGGGGATCGAAATACTGTTTTTTTTTTCATGTTGTGGTAAAAAGGAGAAATAATTCTAGTAGGATTCATCATTTACGGATTGAAAATGAGGTTATTGAGGATCCTAAACTCATTGAGGATCATATTTTGGAATTTTATAAAAATCTTGAGTCTATTTTTAATATTTCGAATACAAGTAATATGGAAGATTTTATTAGTACTTATATTCCTAAGCTAGTTTCCTCTTAGGAGAATATGATGTTGATTAAATGTCCTAATTTTTTGGAAATCAAGAATGTTGTTTTTAATCTTAATGGTAATAGTGCTTCTGATTCTGATGGTTTTGGTGGTATTTTCTGTCATTCTTGTTAGGAAATTATTGGGACAAATGTTTGCAATGTTGTTCAACAGTTTTTTAAACAAAACTAGGTTCTCCCTGGAATGTACAATAATGTGGTATCTCTTATTCCTAAGATTCAGGATGCTGACTCGATTAAAGATTACAGGTCAGTTGCTGATGCTAATTTCAAATTTAAGATTATTTCCAAGATAATGGCGGATAGGCTTGCACTTGTGGCTACTAGAATCATTTCTCCTAATCAATATGGGTTTGTGCAGGGTAGACAAATTTAGGATTGCATTGGTATTGCTTCTGAAGTTATTAACATGCTTTCTAAAATGGTTAGAGGAGGTAATGTGACTTACAAAGTTTATATTTATAAAGCTTTGACACTTTGAGATGGAAGTTCTTATTATTACTTTTAACATGCTTTGGTTTTCACCCCTCGTTTTTCGGTTGGATTAATACAATTCTCCACTCAACTATGCTTTCTAACAGAATAAATAGCAGTTTGGTGGGGTTTTTTCCTTGCAGTAGAGGTGTTAGACAAGGTGATCCTTTGTATCCTTTACTTTTCTATCTTGCAGAGGAAGTTCTTAGTAGAGGTATCTCTGAGCTTGTGAATGATACGAAAATTCTACATATGGCTAGTCCGCTAGGTTATCCCACTCCTTCTCATATTTTATATGCTAATGACATATTTGTTTTCTGTATGGGGGATAATAAGTCTCTTAGAAATTTGAGTATTTTTCTTAAAACATATGGTGATTTTTATGGTCAATATGTTAATAATTCTAAGAGTAGTTTTTTCACCATGGATAATTCTGCAAGATTTGTCACCAAAATTCAACGTATTTTATCTTGTAGTCATGGTTGTTTGCCTTTCAATTATTTAGGAGTGTTTATCTTTATTAGTGCTCCAAAGTGTCGATTTCTTCAACCTTTGGTTGATAAAGTCAAATTGAAGCTAACATCTTGGAAAGGTAAATCTCTTAGCATGATGGGTCAGATTCAGTTGGTCAATACAATGATTATTGGATTTCTAGCTTATATCTTTAATATGTATAAATGACATGTTTCACTTCTTAAACAAGTTGAGTAGTGGTGTCGAAATTTTATTTGGACTGGTGATATTCTGAAAAAATAAGGCATAGTTACCGTGAATTGGGATACAATTTGTTCTCCTCTTGAGAATGGAGGTTTGAAGATTATTAATCTTCATCATGAAAATAAAGCATATCTTCTTAAGCTTGCTTGGAACATTTCAAGAAACCAGGTACACCATTATCTACAGTGCTCTAGCTATCGAGTGTCTAACCCCTTTGTTGACTTGAGCGTTGGAGTGCCTTCTATAAGTACCCTCCCATTCAGCGCCCACAAGACGGTCGTGAGCCGAGGCTAAGAAGGAAAGGTGTGGAATGAGCAAGGAAGGAGGTTGAAGAGTAGCACGACCAATCGACAGGAAGGAAGCAGGCGAGTCCTCTCAATAGTTCTCTGGGTCGCATCCTCAAACGAGAACAATTGGCGCCCACCGTGGGGCCGAGAGAAAATCGAGTTTTGAACGACAGTAGATGGTATCAATCTGAAGCATGACAAGTGAGAGGATGTTTGAAGCTGACCAGACCGCGTTGTTGTTATCTTTCAAGAGAGAGATGGTTGAGTTGAAAAGGAGGAACAAAGAGGTGAGTAAGAAGAACGAACAAGAGATTGAAGCTCTCCGCATGGAGAACGAAGACATGAAGGAGTTGGTCGAGGGAGGACCATCCATCGCGCCGACCAATCTTGTCGGTAAGTCGATCACCTCCCCTCCTAACCCAAAGGCAGTCAAGGAGACTAAGGACAGGGACCCAACTCAGGAGATAGATGGCGAGTCCTGCCCCAACAATCGACACAGTGGATTTTGTGCGCTGACACCCGTTCACCGATTCCATCATTGGGGTCCCACTGTCGGACAGGTGGAAGGGATTCAAGAGGGACCGCTACGACGACACAACCGACCCAGATGAACACATGGATGCATACACCACGCACATGAGCTTATATACCGCTGACGATGTGGTTATGTGCCGAGTGTTCCCCGCATTCCTAAAGGAAGGAGCTCTTAGTTGGTTCACGAAGCTCCCTCCCTTCTCCGTCAATAGCTTCGCGACGCTGATGTATAAGTCTGAGACACAGTTCGCCACAAGCCACCCGCACTATCTAACCTCCATCGCCCTGGTTAGTATCCGCCAAGAAAAGGGGGAGTCTTTGAGAACCTTTGTTCACAGGTTCAGCAAGGTAGCGATGAGCATTCGACAACCGACCGAATGCTTGGATAAGCTCAGAAAGAGGGTTGCCAAGTACATGCAATTGAAGGAACTAAGGGAGTTCCGCAACCAAGCCCGTGCAGAAACTGGCAAATAGAAGGGGAAGGACGAGAAGGAGCATTAGGGTCGATCGACTAACCGAGAAAATAGAAGGAGGGACAACCGGGGCAGTCAGTTCTCAAGGTATACCCCCCTAACAACTCAGAGGGGGAGGACCCTGGACGAGACTCTCAGCACTGAGTTGATCCCTCCTAGAAAGGCATCAAGCCTCGAAAATTCCGATCGAAGGAAACAATGTCGGTACCACAAGATTAGTGGGCATTCCACTGAGGAATGTCAACCCTCAAGTATAAGATTGAAGACCTTATCCATGCTTGACATCTGCAGCATTTCATCCATGGCGGCCGAGGGATGAGGCGTTCCCCCCAGAGGGACGAACCCCCAAAGCGAAGAAATTGCTTTCTTTCTAAAGCAAGGGACGACTGTCGACCCAAGCATTGGACGAGGATGGAGGACCCTCCAAAAAGAGAAGACCCGCCAAGAGAGAACAGAAGGGGAGACCGAGAGGTCATCAACACCATCGTCGATGGGTTTGTCGAAGGAGGAAACTCCAACAGTGCGAGGAAAAAGAACCTCCGGGCGGCACATCAGGTGAACGCAGTATCATGCCGGCCGAGGATGCCGCCAATTACCTTCACCGATGACAACTTCAAAGGCGTGGACTATCGACAGGATGATCTGATGGTTGTATCGATCGATATCAACAAGTTCACCATTATGAAGACGTTGGTTGATCAAGGCAGTTCAGTAGACATTCTCTACTAGAAGACCTTCAAAGCAATGAGGATACCAGAAGTGGAGATGGTACCATATGACAACCATGTGGTCAGCTTCGGGGGCGAAAAGGTCGGCACTAAAGGCTACATTGAGCTTTATACCACCTTCGACGAAGGAAAGACCATTAAGATCATCAGGATCTAATACCTGGTGATCGATGCCAACACATCCTACAACATCCTCCTAGGTCGACCGTTCATCAATCGACTAGGGACGATCATATCAACGCCTCATCTTACGATGAAGTTCCCTTCAACGTCGAACGACATCCTCACAGTGCACGTGAACTTGAAGGTTGCGCGAGAATGTTACAATGAAAGCCTTAGAGTGGAATCGATGCGAAACGACCAATCCCCTAAACGCAAATCTTCTAGGAGACATAAGTCTCCACAAAGGGAAGCCCAGCCTATGCTAGTAGACTGCATGGTCGCCATGGTGGATTTGGATCCCCGCATGATCGAGAATAGGTTGGAGGATAGAGAAGAGTTGCGTCGAGTGCCTCTCATCGATGAGGAACACAGTACCTGTGTCAGCACGGCCATGGCGGCTGCGAAAGTTGAGCTCATGCATGCAACGTTGAAGAGGAAGGTGGACCTCTTCGCGTGGACGAACTCCGACATGCCAGGTGTTACCCCAAACGTCATCACCCATAAGTTGTCAGTGTTCAAGGAAGCACGTTTGGTCGCGCAGAAGAAGAGAAATCATGGCGATGAAAAGAGGCTCGCGGCGAAAAAGGAGACCGAGAAGCTTCTCTCGACCGGATTCGTCCGCGAAGCTCGGTATACGATATGGTTGGCCAATGTGGTCATGATCACCAAACCGAACGACAAATGAAGGATGCGCGTGGACTCGTAGATAGAGCAACTAGTCACAAGATACTGAGCTTTCTGGACGCTTATTCTGGCTACAACTAGATTAGTATACACCCCTGGGACAAGGAAAATACGACTTTCGTAACGGACGATGCCAACTATTACTACGAAATCATGTCGTTCGGTCTAAAAAACGTTGGAGTAACCTACCAGCGGTTGATGGATAAGATCTTCAAAGGCCTTAGCAGTCGGTGTGTAGAGGTCTACATCGACGATATTGTAGTGAAGTCTGACTCCTGCGACCAACACTTCAATCACTTGGGAAGAACATGAGGCTCAATCCCGAAAAGTGCACGTTTGGGGTTGGAGGACGAAAATCTTGGGATTCATGCTAACCCATCAATGAATCAAGGAAAACTCGGCCAAGTGTCGAACAATCACCAAGATGTGAAGCCCCCATAATACAAAGGAGGTCTAGCAGGTCATAGGGCGTTTGACCTCCCTCTCTAGGTCCGTCCCCCGCTTGGCCGAGAATACGCGATCGATGGTGCAGCTACTCCGCAAGGCGACGAAATTTAGTTGGGATGAGAGGTGTGAAGAAATCTTTCAGCAGTTGAAGAATTTCCTATCGTCACTGACAGTCATTCAGAAGCCGAGACCCGACCAGCCTATCGTGGTATACCTGGCGGTTTCAGAGGAAGCGGTTAGTGTCGCGTTGGTACCAGAAGTGGAGAAGGAGGAACGACCGGTATACTTCGTAAGTCGGACGCTCCACACAGCCGAGACGAGGTACCAGCTGATCGAAAAGGTAGCCCCACCCTAGTCTTAACGGTCAGGCGGATGCGCCCTTACTTTCATAACCACTCCATCACTATACGAACTAACTATCCCATCTATAAGATTTTATCTGAATCTGACCTTGCAGAACGAATGATAGGATGGTCAGTCGAGCTCTCAGAATTCGACATTTGGTACGAGCCAAAAGGCGCTATAAAATCCCAGTGCTTGGCTGACTTCTCTGTCGAGCTAATGCATCTACTTGACGTCTCAGTCAAATGGACGTTACATGTCGACGACTCCTCGAACAAGACCTTGTGTGGAGCTGGGATCGTCCTCGAAGGACTTGGCGACCTCCTCTTGGAACAAGCTCTTGAGTTTGGATTCAAGGTGACCAACAATAAGGCAGAGTTGAAGCTCTACTCACGGGCCTGAACCTAGCATACAACATGGGTGCTCGCGAAATCACTTGTAAAAGCAACTCCCAGGTGATGATCAGTCAGATCAAGGGAGAGTTTGAGGTAAAGGAACCTTTGCTCCAAAGGTACTACCACACAGCCCGCAACAACCTCGCTTGATTTCAGAAAGCAATAGTGGAGCACATTAGACGACAAGAGAACAAGCGGGCTGATGCACTGTCTCGGCTATCAACCACCAAGAAAAAAAGCCACCATAGGTTTATCATGCAGGTATGGCTGAGAAAACCCAGCATGACAACAATCGAATGCCTGGCGGTCGTCAACGCTGAGGCCGAGGCCGAGACTTGGATGACTCCGATCATCCAGTACCTTGAACACGACACGTGCAAGTCGGATGAAGAAAAGGCCATGAAGCAACAATGCTCAAGGTATACCATTCTCAACTGAGACGTCTACCGAAGGGGCTACTCAGTGCCACTACTTAAGTGCCTCACCCAAGACCACGCTAAGTACGTCCTCAAGGAAATCCACGAAGGGGTATGCGGAAGCCACTCGGGCGCCTGAACAATGGCTGCCAAAGTCCTCATGGCTGGCAGTTCATAGACTGAAGACTTCAGTCTTTCTATGACGACCTCGAGATTAAGTCCGTTATAGCCTCGGTCGAGCACCCCAGACCAACAGGCAGCCGAGGTTGCCAACAAGGTTATCCTAAATGAATTAAAAAAGCGACTCGGCAAGGCAAAAGGCTGATGGACTAAAGAATTGTTGGAGGTCCTGTGGGCATATCGTTGCACCCCTCAGTCGTCCACCCAAGAAACATCGTTCAACCTAACGTATGACACCGAAGCAATGATCCCGATCGAAGTAGGCGAGCCTACCGTCTGAAGGAAGATGTTCGATCTGACCCTAAATGAAGAAAGTCTCGCGACCAACATAGATTTGGTCAATGAGTTCCGCGACAAAAGCAAAATTCATGAGGCAACGTGCAAGCTTCGAGCAGCAAGGCGCTACAACACAAAAGTCCGACCAAGAAGCTTTCAAAAGGGAGATCTCGTTTGGAGAATGAGGAGTGACGCAAGGACGTAGAACGTAGGCATCAACACCTAGACGCGTGAGCACGAGGCCTCAGCAAAACAACTCCAGGCCGTTGTCGAGCAGATCCGCCTCTAGGACGACCTTCACCATGGTGCGCTCTGAATAGCCAACGTCAACCTTCACTCCCTTAGAGAAGCGTATGTTGGCATCGAGCATGGTCTTACGCGACTTCGGCACAGCCATAACAACTTCAGAAGAAGGCTCAGCAAGCGGGGCAGGCTCTACAATGTCGGTTGGGGATGAATCCACTTGGATAGGAGAACGCCGCGGGGGAGGAGGTGTCGGCATTGACCCAGGCAATCGAAGGGTTGTTGTGATGTTGCCCCCTTCCCTTGGTCTTTTCTTTCTTGCAAGAGGAGTCAAAGCCCCAACATCAGCAGCTGGGTGGATGCCACCGGCCGCCGTGTCAATGCTCGGGCGACCCTTGCCCTATCGGAGAGCCCTCTCCCATAAGACATTCACAAGACTCTTAGCCTAGGACACCTCGCGACTCATGGTTTCTGCAAAAGACAACAAGGAAAACGTTAGAGCCCTTTCATCTAAAGCATCACAACACAAGAAAGACCTCGACCAACCGAGACAAGCAGGATTGTCATAACCTCAAAGGCATCCCAGTGCAGGGCCGACATATACAAATCAACCAGCTTCCACGTCAAGAGTTTTTGAGGGAGCCCGTCGAAGAGAGAGTATATCTCTTACTCCTCAGCACTCGGGGTCGAACGAGGCCATTCCTTGAACTGAGTGGGTTGTTGGTCCAAAACAGAGGAAACTTGGACAGACCGACATCATTAAAGAAGCACTTCATCCCCTTCGGATGAATGAAGACTCTAAAGAATTTCTCCTTAAAGTTCTTTTAAGAAGAGAAGGGACCAAAAAGTACATTTTTTCGCCGATCGACTAACGAATGCCACAAAACCTGTTCGGTCGGGTAGGAGGTGTAATAACTCAAAAATGATGAGGGAGTAGGAGGCAGGTGGAACACATCGCAAATGAGGCGGAAAGCTTGAATAGGCGCCCAGGTGTTTGGATGCAGTTGGGTAGGAGCCACGTTGAGCGCCCGAAGGACACCAACCGTGAAATTATCAAAAGGGAGAAAGACGTGAAGGTCAAAGACTCGGTAGGAGACCGAGCGGAACACACCACGTCGGTCATCTCACACAGTTCGATACCAATGGCATATATACTAACGTTAGGCTTCAAAACACCGACCTTGTCCAAAAAATTGGCAACCAGGTCCCGTTTCGCAAAGACATAGGTGATCCAGGTCACCTTTGGATCCACCCGGTCAAGCCCCTGCGGGGGCGATTGTCTAGGGGAACCCGACCGATCAAAAGCACCGGTTGGGTAATCCCCTCTTACCACTGTTTCCATGAGGGGCAACGTTTGAATCGCCCCGACCGACAGAACCTCGGTCGTGGAAGAGTTGGACGAAATGGAAGAAGAAGACGATGAAGACAAAGACAAATACGGAGGAGATGGAAGAGGAGAAGGGGGAGCTGAAGAGGAGGACGTGGGACGAGACAGAGAAGATATGACTAACCTTTTAGAAGACTCAAAGGGTGGTCGACAAAGAAGATTTGAAGAGCGGTCGAAAACACAAGAGATCACTCGGGTGTCGGAGCAAGAAAACGCAAGAGCAATAACTCAACACTATTGGGACCCTTATTTATAACCTTGGGGGTCTCGAAATGCAAAAGGTCACATATATCTCAATCGTTAGATCTCACCAGATCCAATGGTCCACATCAATTGGCGCAAAAAAAACCCTCATTAATGAGGGTCATGTCATGCGCACAAGCGCCACTTTACATCACATCATATCTCAAAAAACGCAACCGTCGTATCAGGCCCAATCGAGAGATCCAACCGCCACCACAAACCCCAAGGCAACCGACCAATGCATCAAACTCTTCGGGTTAATCATCCTTGAGCTTGGGGGCAAGTGTATTGGTACGGTCCGTACGATCGATAGCACGTCTCGGACCCCGTCATTGGATCGACCGAGACCATACAAGCTGTATCTATAAGGCCGATCAATATCATGAATTCAATCACGCTCAAGTAAGATTAGGCAGGCTAACCCATGATTAGGAGTTAGGTAATGCAACCCTAATCACGGTCCAACTCCCTAATCTAGCCCAACAAGGTAAGGCCCATGATAGTGATATAAATAGCAGACATTTCAATAAACCAAGTACGTCAGTGCTCTAGTTATCGAGTGTCGAAAACTTGAGCGTTTGAGTGTCTTCTGCAGGTACTCCCATTCAGCGTTCACGAGACGACCGTGAGTCGAGACTAAGAAGGAAAGGTGTGGAACGAGCAAGGAAGGAGGTTGAAGAATAGCACAACTGACCGACAAGAAGGAAGAAGACAAGTCCTCTCAATAATTCTCTAGACCCACCCCCAAACGAAAACAATACAATTGCAAATATTTTCGTATAAAGTATCATCTAAAATAAATTCTTTCAAGACACTCCTTTGATGCCTTATGTTTTAAAGTTTTGCAATTAATATAGTTTTACCCGTTAATTAAATCATTTTTTGACAGTAATTGTTGATTTCCTACTTAATGAATTTTTCGATTTTATTGACTAAAATTAGCATATCACATAAACAGTAAAAGCCCCGCACAATACAAAATATAACCGTTCTACCCTTCTAGCAATTATAGCTCAATAAATGATTTTATTTAATATGGAAAGATAAATAAGATGAGAGATAATGAAACTACTCCCTCCGTCTTAAATTATTGGACATTATTAATTATTTTTTAATTTATTCTCACAAATTACCTTAATATTAATAAATGATGAGAATAAATGTAATATATTTACTAAGGATCAGTTATTTTAATAAAAATTAATTATATAAAATGGAGATTATAAATAAAAACCTTATGTAAACGAAGGTTATATTAGTATTCTTAACTTCGTATCAGTTATATTTATTATTCTAAGGTTTTATAAATTAATATTACTAAATAAAAATTAATTTTAGAGATTAAAGTAATTAGTTATTTTTCTTATTTAGCCTATGAAACAATTTAACCTTCTTCTCTTCTTCTCTTTTTCTCCTTCTTTCGACTTCTCGGGCTCTCGTTCTTATTTTGGGCTTTCGTCTACTGGATTCATTATATTGGGTTTGGGTTGATTATTTGTTACGGGATATAAGCTTTCACTTGTTGGGTTGGTCAGGTTCAACTCTCGATTTTTTGTCTCAAGATTGTTCTCGGGTGAATGTGTACCTATAAGGAGCTCTGATCATAAAGTCAGAATCAATTTGTTCAATTATCAGATAAAAATCAGGGGGTTTCTTCCTGCACCTCTACACTTTTCTTTCTGCACCCCTACATTCTTCAAAAATACTGAAATTACCCTTTACAGTTTTAGGTATTTCTGGAATAGTGGTTCCGTAAGCAAAGGATATCTCCATAATAGAAAATCCGAAAGAGAAAAACTCATTCCGCAACATCTTTTCTTGAACACATTTTTTTTTATATCCAGATTTATAAATCTGGAATTCATAAAACATGTTCCGGAAAAGACATTCTAGAAATATTTCGAAAAGAACAATCCAGAAGTCATTTTTTAAAGGGGTAAAACAGTCATTTCAGAAAGTGATGAGGTGCAGGAAGAAATTTGTAGAGGTGCAGGAAGAAGTTACATAAAAATCACTCTACTTACGTGAGCATATTACCTATTTAGCATATCACCTATTTATATTTTGTTGGGTTTTGATTTGATTGAACTTTTACTTTTCACACCTTACAATTACTAAATACATTTTAAATATTTTAGACCTATTTGTTGGACTTTGATACAAATGTTTTTCTATTTTATTATTTATTTATTTTATTTTAACTTCTAGCATGATCTCTCGACCTTTCCATCGGTTCATTTAGTACAACTATTATATTAACTAAATTAAATATTATTTTATAAACTAAAAAATTATTAATATGTAAAATAATTTTTATTGTTAAAATTTTTTTATAAAATAATATTTAGGTTGATATAATCATTAATACTAATTAGTTTATATTTTAAATTAATAATTAATGTAAAATATAAGAAGTTAATAGCTATGCTTTGTAGCATGAACACTCAACGGTGATACTTATAATTTACGTAATAAACTTAACCAGAATGGAGAGAGAAAATCAAGAAGAAAATATTTGAAGAAAGTTCCTGCTGCAAAGCATCCGAATCCATAAAGTAAGTAACTTTTTCAATGGAACAATTTAGTCTCTTACATCATTCTGAAAAATATCTCCAAGAATAAGGAAAAGGGAAATGCACCCATCTAGAACTTGAAGCCATGTGTCTGATAAAAGTCATAAAATAATATAAAACGCTATAAATTTATTATATTATATTTCAAAATTAAAAATAATATTAACATCCATTTTGATATCTTATAACGAAATCATAATATATAAATAAAATATAATGTTATAAACTTGAATTAAAGTTAAATTTTATTATTTCAAAAGTTGAAACCTACTCGAGTCAGTGAGGCTAAGATGACAGTTTTCATAATAATTTTAGTCGAGATATTCATAGTAATAGAAGTTTATTCTAATCAAATTTATTAAATAATATTTTATTCTAATCTTATTTATTGGGGATGGTGTACCTTTTGCAGTACTCGTTGTGAGTATTAATGAGTTTATTAATAACTAAATGGTGTCAAATATTTGTCATATGTTTCCTCAGAACTACCCAAAGAGTGTGTAATGTGTGTAGAATTTTAGGGAAGCACAATTCTTTTATAAAAAGGGAACAATGGATATTCACCCTGAAGAAGAATTTTAGTGCAGTTCAACAACTGCATTTGCCATAATTTCCATTAACAATCATCAAGGTTCTCTCTCTCTCTCTTTAACTTTGTGTCTATCCTTTGCTTATGATCACTGGTGAGACAATTTCGTTGCCCTTTTAGTCTGATAAAACATCACCTCTAATTAGTTTGCATCTTTCGCAGTGTAGATAGTGGAGAATAATTTATTTATGAATATAGCTATAAGTAATGCAGGGGAAAACAGTTGTTGCATCTATTTTGTTTTCCATTTTGATTGGATTTTGTTTTAGATTTCTGTTTCTCCTGTTTGGCATTGGAAAAAGATATAGAGACATCATAAATACCAATTGGCATCCAAATGACATATAAAGAGAAGGAAATGGTTTTGCAGGTGTTATGATTGATGAGAAGAAAGAGTTAGAGAGAATTAATAGATGTTGATTTGATGTTCAAAGAGAGTGGATGTTTTTCTATCTATTATTACTCAATGACATTATAGCCTATTGAAATTCTCTTTTGTGCCTCTTTTCTCTCTGGTTTTAATAATTTTAGAAGACCTATTCTCAGCTAGACTAGCATGACCATCGGAGAAAAAAGCATGGAGGGTGTTCAAAATGTTGGACATGTAAGTATTATCTTTTTTTCAAAAAAAGTTCATTTGGTAGAATAATTGGAGCCATTATTGCCCTTTCACTTTGAAGGAGTTGAAACTCTGTTGCAGTATTTAATCTGTTATGAGTTCATTATTCATGTATTTTTCACATACTTTATGTGTTCAGGAGAATGCAAACAATGCATCCCCTGTAGTCCCACCACAAGCAACAACGGATGAGATGTTTGATGATTTTATGACACAAATATGCAATGACAAAGATATTTTACCACTTGGAGATGATGTTTTCGAAGGCCTTCTACAATCATATGAGTCAATTCCTCTGGATGATGTTCTGTTAGGAGTTCTTAAGGAAATGGAAGAAGGAGAATTGAGAGAAGTGGTGGCAGATATTCCATCACACAGTGTCACAAAAGACACAACTTCAACTATGCAATTTGCCTCAAATTCATCTGAGATAGGGAATGTTTCAATTTCACCAAGGCTTAATGCATCCACTTCCATAACTGTAGAAGAGGAACTAGGAGGCAACATGGGTGTAGTGAATCCAATCCTCACCTCAGAAAACTGTTCAAATTCTAGATTTTCATTCCCTCTAAACAATCCAAATGCATGGAATCACCCAAGTGGTATGACTAATACCACAGTTGGATTAGGAAGTATTGATCAACAAAATCCTGCAGGAGTTGATGCTTCATTTGGTAATCTGATGTTCCCTGATACAACAGGAAACTCACTCAATCAATTTCAACCACCAAGCTTCCCAATGCTTCCTTGTGGTAGTAGTAGCAGCAGTATTCACCAACCATTTCCAAGGACCATTCAATTCCAATCGGTTGGGATCACTGCACGAGGTACGCCTTCAATGAAGCATCGATTTGATCAGGGACTTGTTTCGCCTCATCCACCATCTTTCAGGGATTTTGATAGCTTCGTGTGTGCGTGGGAGGTAAACTAACACTATGATTATTTCAAAACCTTGGTTGGATGCTACACATATCCTTGTTCCTTATATGCACTAATTTAACTGCATACATATATGTCACTTTAATCCCATTTTTATAGTGTTTTCTTTTCAAAATGTATAATTGATTTGCATTGTACTTGTAGTCAATGAATTTCAAATCTAGCATTGCACATGGGATATGGTTCAATTGAATATAAATGTCTTAAAAGAATTAGATTGCAATTGTGTTATAGATAGCATTAGATAGCATTAAGCACAGTTTTGTGGTGTATATATGTGTGTGTGGTGCATGTATATCTTCATAAATATTTGATTGAACATAGCTGCTATACTATATCAGCAGCTGTTAAGTAAACTTTATACATTAAATGATTGACAGTTTAGCATTGAAGAAACGTGCTTGTGATGTGCTTCACTGCAGATAAATTAAGTTTAGATTTTGTTGTCTTGGTCTGATATATATATAGCATGTGCATAATATATGGCCATTAAATATGTGAGGAAGTAAAATACAGAGTAAATAGTTAGAAATATATTCATATTAAATTTGGTAGTCTTGGTGGAGATGTCTTTACAATGAATATATTTTTTGTGCATCCAGGGATGTTTGATCGGAAAAATTTACTCGAATCGTGAATCCCTTAATGTGGCAAAGGTTCGATATACTTAATTTTTTAGGCATGTCTGTTCCTATTTTACTGTAACATGAAAAATGTTGTCACAATTAAGAAAAATAAGTACAGAGTAGTTAAATTTTACCCTGTTTTTTTCATGTGAAACAGGCAGTGAGGAAACCAACATCACCTGTCACGTAAGTGAATTTATAATTCTCCTTGTTTTCACTCACAAAAACAATCTCTAGTGTAATTTTAAGGAAAGAAAATAAAAACTATATAGTTGTTTAAACTCAATTTATTGAAAGAACAACTCAAGTCAGATGCATTAATAAATAGTGAAATGTATCATAATTGGAGAAGAAGTCAAATACCAAGAAGTTTCAAATTACATAATTTATTATCTGTTACATCTACTTATTTTTTTGGGTCTAAGAACATTTATTTTCAATGCAATTATTGATTTTTTTGTTTTGTGATCGCAGGCTAGTTGCTGATTGGAGGAGTACACTGCAGATCGTCTACTTCTTACCCACAAAGACTGTGAACTATACACTGAAGTAATTTTGTGACATAAAACTATTGCTGAATTTCTAATTTACATTTTCTAAGGAAATCTTATGCATGCTTTAATAACGTTTAAACTTAGGATTTGTGGCGGAGCAATTGATTATGTGTTCTTTCACATAACTGAATTCAACAACCTTGACTTGTACGATCATCTGGAGAAAAAAGACTTGGTGAGTCATATAGGAATCGATTCTGATGTTAAATTTTGTATAAGGAATTTCATTTTCATGTGTGTTTAGTGTATGAGAACCATTTTAACTAAACATCTTGATGCAGTGTGCAAAAGTTGAACTCCCTTCAGAGATTATAATCTTATCTACAACCGAAAGCAAGTATCACTTCTTAGGAACAATAATTCCAAGGGTGAGTGTGATGTCAATAGATAGCATTTCACATATATATTTAAGTGTCCTTAATTTCAAGTTCAGCCACATGATGGATTTAAATTCTTGTGCTTTTTTGTGACTAATAAGTGACTGTGAATTATGCAGGATACAGTATTTATTCAACCCCTCTAAGTTTGAATTTTGGCTCCCAATTCATGGAGAGAAGGTTCAAAGAGCTGTTGTGCGCTGGAAGGGCAAATATCATGATTCAACTGCATTTTGTCATAAAATTGAGGACAAATACAAATCAATATTCCTTTATATGATCACATGTCATCAATATCAAACAATAGAGAGAAATACCGTAAAAGTAACTTATTGTAACAGTTGGTAGAAAAATGACTTAGACTTTTGTTAAACTCGTAACTAAGAGTTACAAATTTATTGTTGGTTAAACTAGTTATCTTTTTGTGTTTTATTTTTCTATTTAAAATCATTAGAGGAATCCTTGGCTTGGCAAAGATTTACTTTAAGTCTAGCCCAGCAGATCTACCTTTCTTAAGCATGAAGAATTATTTTCGCTCTAAATTCGTTCCAAGTCAAGTTCAAGTTAATTTGAGCTTTCTTAACTTTAAAGAAACCTTTTCCAAATTAATTTGAACTTTCTTAATTTTGAAAAAATATTTCTTCTCCAAACCCTTTTTTGAGAAAATTTGGGTTTTCTTTAGCATGAATGACTTTTTTTACTCAGCGCCTCATAGATTCGCTTAACCTTTTATACTCTGGATTTCTTTAATTCCTCTTACCTCAATCTACTCAACATATGATGGAGGCACTCAACGTTTTGAGTGTTTTCTTAGGATTTGTTCGTCAACTCAATCCGCTAAGTTTTTCTTCATGCAGTGGGCGGTTAACTCTTTTTGCTTCATCATTATTTGCTTGTTTTTCTGTCCTTTTCTGCAATATTTATGTAAATTTATACTTTTCTTCATTGTCTCTAGGTCCAGCTAGAGTTGAAGATCTTTTGACATGTTTTTCACTAGCTTTTATACATTTTTCTACACTCATTACATGCCTATTGATTTATGAGTTTTTGCTACAAATTGACCCTTATCATTTATAATCTATTTTCAAATTTGCTAATAAATACTTAAAATTCAATCAAGGTAAACAATAACGAACTCTAATACATAATAACAACTACCAATTATATCGCACATTTTAACCTACATTACATAATGGGTTTTCATTACATGAGTGGTGATAATAAGGAAGAAAGCTCACATAAAAGTAGAGAGTGAAGAGAACAAACAACCACATATATATATATATATATATATATATATATATATATATATATATATATATATATATTGACAAGTTGACAAACCATCAGAATATTTAGTATGAATTCTGAACCGATATGTTTTTAAACATGACAATAAACAAGGAAACAAATTTTTAACTAGCTGTAAAAAAATAATGACTACAAGATAAAAACAAAGACATAAAAACCATTCAAGGAAACATTCTCCTTCAAAATTGACTAATTAAACTAGATTCTGGTACTTGGGTTGGGGATTAGACTAATTAAAATACATAAAGTTTTATGGTTTTGTTCTGTGTATATAGTATATACCAATGTTTCTTACTATATTTTTTATGCCATCACATCTGCAAAACACAAACAGTTAAGGACAAATGGGATCAAGTCACGAGACCATGTTTCTTACTATAATTTGTCACCGTTTCTCAACATATAACGGATAAAATATTTAACAATATCTACAAAATTTTCTTTAAGGTAAACACTGCCCACAAAATTCACCTCATAAAAGACCACGATAATTCTTCACTGAAGAACATGCAAATGTTGAACAGTGTGTACATGTTAAAGGATGCTTGAATTCATGTCATTAAAATAAACACTTTTCATATAATATAATATATAAATAAATATAAATTCTACTTTATAAGTTATTTTTATAAAATTAAATCATGTTTAAATTCTATTTTTAAAATAGGATCAGAATTATTTAAAATCTATTATAGTAAAAAGTTATTGAATTTATCACGTCGTTATCGAATAATCATAAAAATTTGATGGGTATATTGACTAAAGATAAAAAAAAATTCATGATGGTATATAAATGTAGATTTTTATATATTATATATTGATTTTACAAAGAAATTTAGTTTGGTTAGTCCATAGAAACAAAAATATTTCAATTACCTTAATTAAGTCATTTTTTTTTTACTTTTATTAGAAAAAAAAATAATTTGACTATGGGATTAAGTTTCCCTACCTGGTGAATAATGGTAACTGGGACCAAAACCTGTACGAGAGAGAAAAAATAGTGATGAAGTAAAATTCTGGGGCTCCCTTATCCACACTTATTTAAGAAAGTTGTTTTTATTCGTGTGAAACAAATGAGAGAAGTGTGTACAAAATTTTAACATAATAGATTTATAATAAATTGTATTTTATTTTTGTTATCCATTTTTATTTAATATGAGAATCCTACTTTCACTTAATTTTAAAATAAAATAATTAACATGACCATAAAAGTGGATTAAACCAAAGAGCAAAGTAAAAATAAGTTACCTTTTGACATTGACCTATCTCCTCAAACTAAAACATTGAAATCATGAAAGACACATCTAAAAAAATCCCAAAAAAAACTTAAAATAAATTATGTTAACTCGTATATTTACATATTTAAATACAATTTTATTTTATTTCGTCTTCTATATATATTCTTATAAATTTTAAACACTAAAAATACACGTTTATGTATAAGATAAATATACTGTATGATAGAATGTTTATTACGTCAATATTACGCGAAAATGCTTTGTATGAAATTATGACGGTTTAAAATCAATAGACACTTTTTGAATGACTGAAACCGCAATGCTATATTTATAGGAATTCAAACAAATTTGATTCAAATAAACATTTATAATAATATATACAAATATTTTAGAAAACGATTTGTTTTATTAATAAAGCATTTAAGATATTTTATTGATTAAATAATAATGAGTTGTTTTAAATACTAATGTAATTATAATGTGTCTGCTACATAATGTTAATTCTAAAAACATTTAGGTATTGATAAAATTATAAAATATGTGTCAAGAAGTAATAAAGATACCCTATATAAAAAACAATGTTAATTTTTTTTCCTTCTTTAAAAATAAAAATATTATTATCCATTATATCTTAGAACTTGTCATGAGATCAGAATTACTAGGTAAATAAAATTATTGTGAACGAAGAATAAAATGGAATAGACCACACCATGACAAAAAGGGATTACAAAAGAAGAACCAACAAAAGCTTAAGCAGAGGTATCTTTATGAAAGTGGAAGACCAAAAAGGCCAAAAAGTGAGCTAAAAGAAGAATATTCTTGTAATCCAAAAATTAATATTCTGCTTCATTGTTTTTCATAACATGAAATTATTTAATTTTGTAAACTTTATGATATTAAAATTGTCGTGGAAAAATGACGTTTTCGGTTATTCACGGAATTGTGTGTTGATAAGTTTGTTAATTTAGGATTTATTTATAGAGAATCATTTATAATAGTTTACATATGTTTCGTTTTTGTTAACATATGAATTTTGATCTAGTCGTCCATATTTTTTTTTGTACTTTTTTTAATAATATTATTTTCATGTAATAACATATGATTGTTGTTATTTGAGGTGTTCGCCTAATTAAGATGTCAAGTTGTATAATAATTTGGCAATTTGGGTTGAAATTGTGAGTGAAATTTGGAAGCATAGGAACTCGGTCGTCTTTAATGGAGGAGTGGCAGATGTGTTAGAAGTTTTTGCCTCGGCGCAAGTAAATGTGTGGTCTTGGATTTCTGCAAAGTCCGGTGAAGTTTATTTTTCTACCCTTGTTGGGTTCTAGATCCTTTGACCTGTATATAGCTGATTCGGTAAAACTAGTTAGCGCTTGGTTTGGTTGGTCCTTTGTCCGGCTGTTTTGCGTGTCGAGTTAGGAGTTAGATTCTATGTGTTCTTGTAGAAGGGTTGGACCACCCCTGAAATGGTTTCCATTTATTTATTTTTTATTGTTGATAAAAATAAAGTTGTATAATAATGTATAACGCAAAGAAAAAAAAATGTCTAACACAAAAACTTTTATAAAAAAAAAGTTTGTTTATTTTTTGGAAAACTAGAAAAAGGAAAAAGAGAAATATCTTCTCTTATTTCACGTCAAACTAAAGATTTTTTTTTTATAAATTTTTTTCATTTATTTCTATTCTATTTTTGGTTGATTATTTTAATAAATTGATATAACTTTAGTCTCACATTTTATTTTTAGTTTTTAATAGAAGACTAAAATTGTGTATTTTTATTAAATATAGAAATTAATAAATAATTTTTTAGAATAAAAAATAATTACATTTTAAGAGCTAAAACATATATAAGGTTAGGATTAAAAGAACAAGTTGAATCCCTCGTAATCAAACCTATAAAAAATAATAGGTAAAATAAGTGACTAAACCCATAGTCAATCTAAATATCTTAATTATTTTTCTGTTTTTATCATTTATTTTATTTAGTTCCAATATTAATAAAAGGTTAATCATATTTCTTAATTTTAAAAAACGTAATAATATGATAATTTTTCATTCCATTAATATTAATTCGTTAAAAAATAAATAATTACTCACTATCAAAGAATTATTAAATAAAAATTTAATTTTAGAGAAAAAAAATATTACTTATTATATCGATTAAACTAGATATTATTTTTAAAACTAAAATATTATTAGTAAATATAATAATTAATTATTTGTTGTCTCTAAAATAGTATCTAATTTAGTCCATATAGTAATTAATATTTTTTTAAAATTTAGTTTCTATTTGATAATTTTTTTAATAACAATTATAATTTATGTAATTTTTAACTAATATATAATAATAATTTATAAAAACTAGTTAAATTAGAGTAACAATTAAAACTACCATAATAAAATATAAAATATTTTCATATATTTATTCTCATAGTAGAATATGTCATTTATAAATATAAAATATAACTAAAAAAATACTCCATATTAATGAGTACAAGATATTGAAGGTTAAAGAATATTCACAAAAATTATTTATAACACCATAAAAATCATTCAAAACAGTCTTCGTTAGATTATCATTAATTTTCGGTAAGAATCTACTAAGGGAAAAAAATTATATCATTATTGAATAAAGTGAAAAATGTATTTATTTCTTCTCCTAGTGTAAAGTATCATTATTAAGATAATGAAATTTAATCTTGTGAATTAATTGCTCAAAATTAGATGTGGTAAAACGAGACAGTCAGGCTCATTTTGATCCGATTCGTCAAGATTGTGCGGGTTGAAAATAGTTGACCCGTCTTGTCTATTTACTTGGTTATAATAATTTATATCACTTTTTGGACAATAAAATACAAGAAAGAACAATAAAATTAAATCAAATTTTAATATTCTAATGAAAGAAGGTTTAATACCTAACAAAATAAAGTAAATATCAACAATACTTCAATGAATTAAATGATGTATAAATAAATTAATGTAGATAAAGTTCTATATAAAACATTGACCACCACCAATTTTTATTCCAAGGCATGAGATCCCTCTTTAGAAGTGCCAAAAATATAAAGTCAGACTACCCCCTCCCCGCCTGTGGCCCACTAGGTTAGGCGGGTCAGGCTTATACAGGTTGGCGAGTTCAAAAGGTGAATCTGCCTTGCTTAAAGGATGGCAGGGCGACCCAACTTGTTTTGTCATCCCTACTCAAAATTCCTTGATAAATATTTGTATATGAATGAATCTTCTAGATTTATATATCACCATTCTCTCGAAGATAATGAGTGAAAAATAATATTGAAAGAATATGTTATGTTCTAGCCCTTTTAGTATAACATTCTTTCAATTCAACAATGCATGTAATATTGTCTTTATATATGACTGTTGATGTCATTCTACCTAAGGATAGACCACAAGTGTCTCACAAATGTTGAATTACAAATCTCTGGCAAACACATTCATGACTTTCCTTGTGTAATGCTAAGATTTTTGCATGATTTGACAATGTTGTTGTCATTTTCTATTTAATAGATCATCATGGAATTACATGTTTCTAATAAATTTACAGAAAATGTTATATCAGGTCGGGTATAGCTAGCAAGATATATTGTCACTCCAATAACACTAAGATAGGACACTTCAAGACCAAGCAATTCTTCATCCTTCTCTTAAAGTGTAAAAGGATATTTATTTATATCTAAAGATCTTACAACCATTGTAGTGCATAATATATGTGATTCATCCATGTAGAGCTTCTTAAGTATTTTCATTATCCTTTAAGCAATCAATTGTCTTTGTAAGCTTTTCAAAGTTATGATGATGTTTATGTCATCTACAAAAACAATAATTATGGAAAATTCATTTTCTGATCTTTTCATATAAGTACAAAGACATAAATGTAAATTTGATCATTTTTATACCATTCTTTTAACAAATGCTCACCACATGCGTCCTAATTACCTTATTCCATAAATGGACTTGTTCAATTTGATTGAATAATCCTTTCTAGGATTTGCATTGTTGGGAAAATTAAATCCTTCGAGAAGTTTCATATAGATATCATTTTCAGGAGGTTCATACAAGTAGGTTGTGACAATATCCATTAGATGTAAACTCATATATTTTCCTTTAAAACCATATAATCAAATATCAAAACATAGTGTCATCAAATATAGGTGAGTATTTTTCTTCAAAATCAATGTTATTTCTTTGTGAAAAACCTCGAGCATCTAATATTGCATTGTATCTAACAATTTCATCATTCTCATTTTGTTTTTGCACAAAAACCCATTTATGCCCCCCAACTGGTTTTATGTCCTTAGGTGTTTGTACTATAGGTCAAGAAATCTTTCACTTAGTAAGTGAATATAGTTCTGCTTTACTTGCATCTTTCCACATTTCCCAATCATTTCTTTTTGACAATCTTCAATGGATACTGGTTTTTGATCCTTAGTGTCATTCATGACATTCTTGTTATATTTTATACAAAAGCATCATCAACTTTTACTATATATTGATTTACTTTCAAGAGTATTTTATAGATGAATCAAAGACACTCTAGAAACCCTCAGTTATCACCAAGCAAGGGTCTTTAGAGATTCTCAAGAGGACGTACACGACCCTCCTTAACTCACCAATCGCACCATAGTTAAGTCTACTTAACTAGGGTTATGGTAGCTTAAGGAGCAAGCTACCCTCACTCTCTTCATCTATAAATACCTCAAATAAACATCATGTATTCAGATTTTCTATTATTGAGTGAAGTATTCAAATTTTGAAGTTCATTCTCTCCCAAATCTCCCTTGCTAGAGAGCCTTATTGACATAGTAAAACCTTAAGAAAGTTGGTCACACCTCTCTCTTCTTCATTTCATTGCACCTCAAACTCGCTCCAAACCTCACATTTTCCTCTCATTTTTGGTGCATATCTTCACCCAACCTGAAGCTTAGATTGCATCAACAAGTCTGATGTTTGAAAACCAAGTTATGAACCTCACACAAAAGATGGCAAATGAATTGATTGAGTTGGCTGGTAGTGAATAGTACCATTTCAAAGTTGCACCCTTTAGAGAAGTGGGAATAACCTACATGGGATTCTCTTATCTCTTGTGAGAAGGTCGGCCTGCGTGAAATAAGCTTTCACATATGCATTGGGATCAGATGTTCCATCAAAATTTCTCCATATTCAACCATCTCAAATAATCGTGGAACTAAACTTGCATAATCTCCTTTGTGAAAGGGTGAAATGCATTCAACACTCATATATCAAATGATCCTTGATTTGGTGGTATTTCCTGTGAGGTTGGGTGCCATAAGTGGGCATCCGAGCACCTAGTGTGGCATGTTGTTGATTTGGGCTAGGTGCATGTGAAATTTGCTTAGGTTCATTCTGTCTGGTAGGATGAAAAGCACCCTTTTGCTTAGGGGTAGGTCGATGCTCAGATCTTTGTATTGATTTGTTTTGAATTTCATGTCGAATAGCATGAATCTCCTCACGATGTTGCTCGTGCATATTCTGAAGCTCTGTTTGGTGCAGAGCCTGCATTTTCTACATGTCCTTCCATATCCCCATGAGGGTTGTTTGCATTGTGGCTTCTTTATTTTTAACCAAATTGATGACTTGTTGTATCGTGCCTTCGTTTCTACACAACTGTATCTATGTGAGTTTTGATTACATCAAGGATGGAAGATTCCACTGAAGGGTGAGTGGTACTAGTTGTTGTTTGTCTTTGAGTGAAAACCATACGATTGGTGGTCCTGGGAATTTTTTACTAAGGCCCCACAGTGGGCACCAAATGTTCTAACCGAATTTGGGGTTAGGTCTTCCGAGGTGTTGAATCCGAGTTGTTGGTGAAAATCGTCCTTGTCCTTGAAGGATTGTGAGCATTATCACCAAATTTTGAGTGGGAGTCCACCTGTAGAAGACTCTCCGACACTCAAGTCAGTAAAAGTATATTGATATCAGAGTAGTAAATGAATATCAAGTATTGAATGAATGAAAGTACTCCCTAGGCTTTATATTTATAGATGGTAAGAATTTGACATGTGTCTCTATAACCCTATAGATATGCCGAGTTTTACGGAGTCATCCTGAGATTTATGATATATCTCTATCTTTAAGTGGTTATAATGTTTATTATTCTAATCTGTAGGTGGTTAATATAGAATAAATATTAACGACCAGGTCTTTACGGAATAAATATTAATAACTCGACTATTACTGGCTGAAAGATATACATGATATTAACTGGATATCAATAACCCAAATTTCTTGGACAAGGTAGTACATGTATCAAGGAAAATTGAAAGGTTATAAGGTTTAAAACTTTTAAAAAAATGGAAAATCTTCAAATGAAACGTCATAGTTTCCAACTGTCAGACCTACCTCGAAAAGGTATAACCCATCATTAACCAGAAACCCTTCATTAATGAGCTCAAATATTTATGTAGTACCAATTATTATTGCATTTAGGAACGTAGTCGAAAAGTTCGGTTTAAATAATTGAATACTTGTAACAGTTGCAAAGCTCAACCTTAAAACATATTACTAATTGGATTGTTGAGTTTGGGGACTTATGTACTACCCAACCCAAGAAACCTGGGTTATTGATATCCAGTTAATATCATGGATATCTTCCAACCTGTAAAAGTTGGGTTGGTAATATTTATTCCCGTAAAAACTGGACTATTAATATTTATCCTATATTAATCACTTGCATATTAGAATAATAAACTTTGTAACTACTTAAAGATAGAGATATATCATAAATCTCGAGATGACTCCATAAAACTCGACATCCTATCTATACGGTTATAGAAGTCAAACTCTACCTATAAATACAAACTCCAAGAAGTACTTTCACTCACTTAATACTTGATATTCACTTACTACTCTGATATCAATATACTCTTACTGACTTGAGCGTCGTAAAGTCTTCTACAAATGGACTCTCACTCGACATTTGGTGATAAAGCTCGACAATCCTACAAGGAGATAGTCGGTCTTCACCAACAACTCAGATTCAACACTTCAAAAAACCTAACGCCAAATCCAGTAAGAACATCTTTCTTTAAATTATTTTATGATATTCAAATTTTAACATTTCATGGAACAAAGAAAAATCACAACTTTAATCTTATATCTCTAATAATTTATTTATTTAATGATATTACATATAAATTTATTTCAAAATTTAATATCTAAGATAAAGAATTATTTTCTATAATATCAAGAGCCACAAATTCAAATTTTGCAAAAGTTGACATGTTCATAACTAGCTCGGTAAAATAGAATTATAATGTTGATAATATGTTATAAAATATAATTTTAGATTAAAAATAAAAAAAAATACATATAACAAAATATTACAGCTACAATATCATGATTAATGGATTATGTAAGAGTAAAATGGCGGATGAGGTTATGAATCTCTTTTAGAAAATGCATACGAGGAATGTGGTTCCTGATACAACGACTTGCAATTCTCTTATTGATGGTTTATGCAAATTTGGGAGAATCTCTTGTGTTTGGGTTCTGATTGATGAGATGGGTGATAGAAATCAACAACCAAATGTAATCACTTACAATATCTTATTGGATGCATTATTCAAAAACCATCGTCTAGACAAGGCAATTGAATTATTCAGTAAAATGATGTCGAATATGTACACTTCTATGATACTTATTGATGGAATGTGTAAAGTGGGTAGAATTAAGAATGTCCAAGAGACTTTTTGAGATTTGTTGATTAAAGGCTACTGTTTCAATGTATCCACATATAATGTTATGATTAATGGTCCATGATGGAAGACAATGGTTGTGTGCCCAATGCTATAACTTTTGAAATAATTATTTGTGCACTCTTTGAAAAGGATGAGACTGATAAGGCTAAGTCATTTCTTCGTGAAATGGTCATTAGAGGCTTGCTGAAATCATAAGTAGAAGATAGAGTTTTTTTTATCGGATATGGACAAGAAATTAGGTATGAAATCCCAGAAGTAATTGGAAAAGGGAGTCACGATTGTGGTAGTTCTGCAGTTGACACCCATATTGGCAAAAAATTCCTAATAATTGGCTAATGATGATCTTAGCCTTTAACATTATCAAATTTTTTCTTACGGTTTGTTTCATTGTGATTTGAAGCCAAAAAATATTTTATGTGATTTCGGACTTGCTCAAGTTTCATTGAATGAAAGACCAATAGCTATATTGTGGACACACTATGTTGCACCTGAATTATGTGGTTTTTTTTTTCTCAAAAATTGGAATAGAATGTGTCTTTTTGCTTAGGAGGAGAATCAGGTAAACCAGCTTTTTGAGGTGATTTCCAGTAAGAGGCTCGAGTTGGAGATTGAGGACAGATGGGTTTGGAAGGATAACGAGTCAGTAGTGTTTTCAGTCAAGCCTACATACGGTTTATTAAGGGGAGAGAGAGTCAAGGAAATTTCGCATCTGTTGGAGCATTAAGGTTCTCCCTTCAACTCATGTCACAGCTTGGAGGGTGATTGAAAACAAGATTGCTTCTAAGGTAAATCTGGAGAGACGAGGGGTAGGGATCGAGAGCAACCTTTGCTGCTTGTGCAGGGTGTTAGAGGAGTCAACAAGTCATTTGTTCTTTGGATGTAGAGTTGCTTGACTAGTTTGGAATCTTTGTTACGATTGGTTAGGAGTGAGTTCGATTGATCTTCTTGTCTCTGGATCACACTTCGAGCAATTCAAAATTCTTGATGCGTCTACTTCAATTAATCTTATTATAGGTAATGTTTGGATCACGTTGGTTAGCGAGATTTAGAGACCGATGAATAATTGTTTATTTAAAGGATGAGTGATTGATCATTCTGAAGTTTTTTCCCTGACAGAGTTAAGATTTGGTTTTGGATCTCCTCAAAGGTACCATCAATGAGTTTCTCATTCTGTAAATGGTGTATAGAACCCTGATATGTATGCATTCGATTTAATGTTACTAATAGGGCGACGAGGTTGGTTCTTGATCTTTTTGTTCACTTTAGTTGGTAATGTTGGGGTAGGCCGTAAACGATCTTTTTTTGGGTTTTTGTTTGTGTATAGAAAAAGGTATTTTTGTCTCTCTTGCTCTGTATGAGAGTTAAACCACCCCTTAAGTGAGTCTGTTTAATTTATTTATTTCCTATTAATAAAAAAAAGAAGACTAGAAGATATTTTGATCATAAGAGTCAATTTATATATACAAAATAAAATTTAAATACTAAACAAAAACCCTAAAATCTCTATATTAAAACCATTAAACAGTAATAAATATAAAACATGCTAAACCACTGAACAACCATAAACAAATTATTAATAACATCACAACAATTGATAACCCATTTCAATATTGGAAAAAGTGACTTGTTACATTTTAAAAGTTAAGAACTTGATTAAATCTTACAAGATTAGGTTATTATATTTATAAAATTGAGAAACTTGATCGAAGTTTTGTTAATATAACAATCAAATTAAAATAAATAGTACAATAAAAAAATTAAATTAATTTTTTATTTATTAATTAATCTAACAACTTAACAAAAAGTTAGAATAAGGGTGGCAAAATAAATTGAATATATAAGGAAACAACTTCTCAAATTCAGCAATTAATCCCTCCCTAATCCTTGAATTACCCACTTTATTAATGCAAATTTTAATAATGTTTAGACTAAGAAACATCATTATAATTTCATTAAAAGATTTAAATGTTCTTAAGTAATCAAAATATAGTAAATAATCAATGTATATGTTTATCTTTGGTATTAAATTATGTTTGTAGTCATTTTAAATAAACAAAAGGTAGCATTTTCCCATTATTTCATTTGTAAAGTTTTAAAGAATAAAATATAATGAGAAAAAGAAAGTGAAGTGTCTGAAAAGAATTCTTTAGACAATTATTACTACTATGAGCAAAGCAACAGCTATTGGGGATGAGTGTTCCACCCATTCAATGAAAAGTCCGAAAGTGGTGAAAGTCTGAAATAAAGTTACCATTAGACGTATAGTACCTGCACTTTCTGACATTTCATTGACCAGATACACACATCGTGTATAATTATTATCTTTTTTTTTGACACAGTAAGTTTTTAAGCTTTTTTTCTTATTTACCTCTTTATATTTTATTCAAGGGAAATAAAAAATACATTATATTAAAATTCACCTATGGATGCATAAAATCATTTTTTTCTTAATTTAAGAGTAAAAACTAAATTTAAAAAAAGTGATAGATGTTTTTATTCTAGCAACATTACAATTGATGGAATCTATACAGTAAAATGTTGTCAATCATTTTCTAACACCTATTTTATTACTGAAGTGAACTTTAAACTTAACTCAATTCCATAAAACTGGTTCAATGAGATGAGGTTTGCACCCACTTATATATTATGTAAGGCTATAATCTCTAGTCGATGTGGGATCTCCAACATATTTTTTTGATGTGAAGTGAGTTGAATGAGCTAATTAGGAAACAAAAATATCTACATAAAAATTTCTAATTAAAAAAGAAAAATAGTTATAAAGATCTAATAAAAATTCAGTACAAAATATAATTTTTTTTATTCTATTTTGGAGCCTTCTTCTTAGTCTTTAATCCATGCATTCATGAATCATCATAATTGATTAGATATGTAACTACAATTGATTATGTGTTTTTTGTTGTGAGATAATCGAATATATAGATGACCACAATTGATAATGAATTAACATGTGAAATTAATAGTGAAGATGTTTAAGTTTTTATATTTCATGTTAATTGATTATGGCTTCATAATATGTATGATGTTTGCATGACATTACAACCATAATCTATTAAGGTGGTTAACATAAATGAAAAATAAGTCACATAATAAATGGATTATATGTTGTTTTTTATTGCATAATCAATTATATTTGTGTATTATTTTATGTTTTTTTTTTCAATAATTGTGACTTGGTGTGTAATGTTAAGTATTCTCAATAAATTTTAAGGTTATGAATTTCTTTTTTTGATTGTTGGCTTTGCTTATATTTTTTCTATTTGTAAGTTCCTCACTTTCCATTATCATTATTATTTGAGTATGATAGGTTGACACCACAAATAATATAAAAAAAATTAATAATTCAATAAATTAATATTTTAATATTTTTAATTTAAAATATTATTATAATGGGTTGTATGTTATCTATTTTTGTTATGTCAAATAAATCTTTTCCTTTATACTTGGTTTTTTGTTTGATTTGGACTCCAATTTGCTTTGGTGGAGGAGGTTCTTTCTAGCTTTGTTTAACATCAATACAATAAGCTCTTATACCTTGTTTTGCATATTTGAGGATTATATGATTGTATATAATTTTATGGACTATATGTTCAAGAAGTGTAAACGCTTATTTGATAATTATATTATATTTAATCAATATAATCACAGGTTTAACTTGCATCTATTAGACGTAAGAAAGTTATAATTGTTTGGGTTATGTTGATTATGGTGGTATCTTAGGGGCAGTTGGGGTGATTAGATTGGCAACTTCACTTTTTTTCTTGGTGTACAAAATGATCTTTATGCTTAAATTTATAGGAGTCATTTTGGCTATTGAGATCTCATGGGCTAGTGGTTACAAACATGTGTGGCTTTAGTGTGATTCTTCTTTGTTGTGTCAAGTTTATTCTTCTCTTTTGATTGTCCCATAGTCTCTTAGAGGAAAATGGAGAAAATGCATGAAGCTTTGTGAGACTAAGAAGTTCAAGACTTTACACATTTATAGTAAAGGAAATCACTGTGAACATAAACTTACTAATTTTGATTTCAAGTGGTTTAACTCTCTCCCTTAAGCTATTAGTTTAGATTCTTCTTCATAATAAGTTTCAACTCCCTATGTTCCGTTTTGTGAAGTTTCTTTTTAGAAAGTTCACTATTTTTTTTAACAGTACGATACATCGTAACCCCTCAACAACCATATTCAGAGCCCTTGCACATCTATCATGTTGGGTCTTCTTCCAGGACTCAACAACGATATTCAATTCCTTAACACAACTATCATGTTGGGCCTTCTTCTAGTGCTCACCAACCTTTTGGTCAACCAACTCATATGTTCCTGGTACACAGACTATCAATAAAGTATGTTTCCCCACCCTTTGCACCAACAATTTCTGCCGAGTTTCCATACATTTGCCTCACACGAAAACATGTTTTCTGCAACGGCTAACATATTTTCTACTTCCCTCATGACACCTCCATCAACATACCGTCCACTCTTACCGTCGCATTGTTATCATCCCTCCCTGCCTTCACAGGGGTTTGGTAATCCACCACTTGACCAAAACCAACCGGAACCTACTGACTATAGTCCAAACAATCAAACTTGTGCCTCCATGAACCACAAAGGTGGAGAAATAAACCACCATCTGACTCCTCTTCCCATAAATAGTCCCTTTTCATTTATGTAATAAAAAAATCTCACTATTTATATGAATTCTAGTTATTTTATATTATTTCATTATTTTTGTTTCGCTAAATTTAATCATACAAATTTCTCCACTTCAAATAATAAAAAATACAACATAATTACACAAATAATAAACTTCACAAGTAATATATATTTCAGAAAACCTAACCGCTTCATGTCATCAAATTATTCAACCAAAAAGTCTATAAACCAATAACTTTAAAAAAAATTGATTTTTTTTTTTATAAAAAAACTTAACCTGATTCTTTTCTTTTTAAAAAAACATAAAAAATTTTAACCAAAATTAAACTTGTGCATGAGTGACACAATTTCAATACAAAATAACCGAACTAAAGTCTATCATAAAAAATACAACATAATTACACAAATAATAAACTTCACAAGTAATATATATTTCAGAAAACCTAACCGCTTCATGTCATCAAATTATTCAATCAAAAAGTCTATAAACCAATAACTTTAAAAAAAATTGATTTTTTTTTATAAAAAAACTTAACCTGATTCTTTTCTTTTTAAAAAAACATAAAAAATTTTAACCAAAATTAAACTTGTGCATGAGTGACACAATTTCAATATAAAATAACCGAACTAAAGTTGTACACAGGTGACATAACTTCAGTTGTATTATTATGCACTAAAGTTTTTCATTCATACGTAACTTTAGTTAATTAACATAATTAAATAAATTTGTAAATAAGATATAATTTCAACAAAATCAGTCAGAAAATTATGTATCATGCCTCGTCTTCGTCAACAAATTCATTCCACATTTCTACGAGTTCTCACTTAAAATTGTTTTGATCTGACACAACTTCATCCAATTTTATAAAAAAAGTTTTTTTCCCAAATCTATAATAAAAGTTTTAAATTGTCACATTTACTTACTTTAGCCTAACAATGTATTTACAATTTTATTAATTAAAAAGATTATCAATCATATAAACTTTCATAATTTTTTTTTATTTAGCTTTACTTTACCCTCTCTTTTCCTTGAGCTAGACATTTTCATTGTTTACTCTCTTTTTTTCTAAAATTGTATCATTTTCTTCTTCCAAAATTCATCCCTCAATAATTAAAAAAAATAAATTAAAGAATATTATATTGGGTGATGAAACACGCGACAGGCGATAAAACTGGGTTTTGAAGTATTGTTGGACAGAAGTGAGAAAGAAATCAGCGTCACTGCATGAGGACAAGAAAAAGATCGCAACTTTTCAGACAGATTAATAGCGTCGCTACTCTACGATTCCCTTTTTACCTTCACATTCATCATCATCTTCTTCACCGTCACTGTCCTTTAAGAAACCATGCTGAAATCCCGCACGCAGATTTTCCACCCTCACACTCATACTAGCTTCTTCACACTCCTAACAAGTACACGTACTCTTCCCACCTCCAACACAACATCATGTGTTTTCACTGCTCCAACGTAAAAACAAACACAGCAACAGAAGAAAGAGAATAATGAGATCCTGAACTAACACACCACATAACAACACAACTAGAACTACCATTTTCACCACTTACTCACTTTCTTTTCCTACCAGTCTCTTCTTCTTCTCCCACCAGTCTCTCACTATCTCATCACTTCATTAACTCTATCAACAACAACATTGTTCTCCCACTCTCTCACTCACCCTCCAACACCATGCATACACTCTTCAACATTCTTCTCTTCTTTCTCACATTTTCTTCTTCTTCTTCATCTTCTCCTTCTTCACACCCTCGCCGTGTCCTTCACCAACCACTCTTCCCCAGAATCTCTTCCCCTCCAACACAACCTCCAGCTTTATCCCCGAAACCCCAAAAGCAACACCATTTACCCAAGTTTCCATTTTCATCTTCTTCATCCTCGTCGCCGCCACCGCCGCAAAAATCTTTCTTTCCTTCTTACCATTCCCCTCCACTCCCTCCTTCCCCCACCGTCGTTGCCACTTTTCCCGCTAACATCTCCTCTCTCCTACTCCCCCACCCCTACTCCCACCACCACCGCTCTGCCGCCGCCCTCGCCGTCTCCCTCTCCCTCTTCTCCCTCGCCCTCCTCGCCGCTGCCGCCTTCGTCCTCCTCCACCGCCGCCGCGCTCACAGGACTTCCTCCTCCGACACCACCCGTGACGACGACGACGACAAGGCCTCGAGATCCGACAGCCTCCGCCTGTTCCCGCTGAATGCCGCCGCCTCCGACGGCGCCGATAGAAAACCCCGCGGAAAGTCCTCCCCGACGTCGGAGCTACTCTACCTCGGCACGGTAGCGAACTCGGTGAACTCTACACTTGACTCAAGCTCCAGCCACCACCACGATGGTTTCCGGCCACCGTATCAAAAACTCGGCGACTCGCCGGAACTGAAGCCACTTCCTCCTTTGCCACGTCACAAATTCAAACAGTGGATGAATGAAGATGACGATGATAAAAATGTGAAAGAAAATGTGGAACAGCAAGAAGAGGTAGAAGAAGAAGAGGATGAAGAGCAGTTTTTTTCTCCAAGAGGTTCTTCTGATGGGAACAAACAGCATAGTCCTCCTTCTCCTTCTGCCGTTGCTGCTTCAAGTTCCCGCGTGTTCCACGAGGATAGTAAATTCGGTTCTACAAGCTTCACTTCTCGAACCCCTTCGTACCATCGTTCCAATTCCCTCTCTTTCTCTCGTTCCCCGTCTCTTAATTTCAGCCCCGCGAGTGTTAAGTCACTGCCTCCAAACAACCCTGTTTCCCCTCCTTTCTCTTCATCATCTTCTTCTCCCAGGGAAGAATGGCGTGTTCCTTCAAGGGACACAAATTCTCCGGCGAGAAATTTACCTCCTCCACCTCCGCCGCCACCTCCGAGGCGGATTTGGGAGGCTCCGGTTTCTGTTAGGAAAGAGAGTGAGGAGACTCTGAAGCCAAAGTTGAAAGCTTTACATTGGGATAAAGTTAAGGCCAGCTCGGACAGGGTCATGGTTTGGGATCAGTTGAGACCCAGTTCTTTTCAGTAAGATATCATTTCACTGTGTCTACACTGTGTATTGTTTTTATTGTTGTTGTGTTGGGAGCTTAATGATTGGAGGTGCAGGTTGAACGAGGACATGATTGAAACGCTTTTTGTGGTAAATAATTCCAAGGAGGGTTTCGGGGTTGCGATTAGAGATAATGGTCGACGCAACATAGTTCATTCTGCTTCTCCCATACCCCTGGAGAATAGGGTTCTTGACCCTAAGAAGTCTCAGAACATTGCTATTTTGCTTAGGGCTCTCAATGTTACTATTGACGAAGTTTGCGATGCCCTCAGAGAAGGTGATGATCCTTTTTTGTTTCTACCAAATTAAATTAATGAATATATAGAAAGATGGAGCTATTTGTAATTGTTTAACACTGCAATGTTTATTCTTTATTCTCATTTTGCCACAATTACTTCTGTTACGTGTTATATGCCTTTTGTGTTATTGGTTGTGTCTATGTAGCGTTCTTAACTTCATTATCATGCAAGGGATGCTGATATCCAACACTCCTGTAGTATTTTTATTCTTCATCTGTCTTGACATTTTTTGTGTAGTTCATGGTCAACTTCTTCTGGCATAACAATGAACTTTTTTTTATGCAATGCGTTGTCCATATCATAGCTTGTTTGAAGAACTCTGCTTCTCTTCTTTCTCTCCTAAGCTGTTCTTTTTTTGGGGGAGATATTAAAGCTTAATTTTACTGTCTGCAGGCAATTGTGATACGTTGGGAACAGAACTTCTTGAAAGTTTATTGAAGATGACTCCAACTAAAGATGAAGAATCTAAGCTGAAGGAATTTCAAGATGAATCGCCCTTCAAGCTTGGCCCAGCTGAGAAATTTCTCAAAGTTGTTCTTGATATACCTTTCGCTTTTAAGAGAGTGGATGCTATGCTCTACATTGCTAATTTTGATTCAGAATTAGAATACCTTAAAAAGTCCTTTGAAACTCTGGAGGTATATGTGTTCTGAACTCATTCCTCACTCCTTCAGCCTGATAATTTTGTTTGCTTAATTGGGATTTTATGAACCAACTTGACCTCAGACCATTGATGGAGCTGAATATTAGCTAATACAATACTATTTTTTGGCTTATTATTCTAGCTTTCCACAATCTCATGTCATGTTTATGGTTTAGTTAATCTAGTGCTCAAAAGGCTATAGAGACTCCTCGTGATCCAAAAGTTAGAAACCAATGGCATAAACTTTGGGGTTATGTCTCTAATTGGCTTCATAGTTCAATGCTTGCCCGTCCATTTACAGACACAAGGAAAAAGCTTGTTTTGAAAATATTTCTGCCTTATCTCTTCTCCACTACCTCGTGTTTTGGGTCGGTTCCTTCTCTATAGCATATAATGAAATAAATAATATTTTACCATCAATGTCAATTATTGGAGGATTTTCCATGAATTAACCATAGTGCTTCCTTTCCAATTTAGGAGAAAATCATGAACTTGCATTCTATGAAGTCCAGAAATAACATTTGGTGTCGATACTGGTTCTGTGATGGGGAACCATGTGTGTATGTTCTGTAGATACAAAAGTATCACGGCAGAGATTATAAGTTTTAATTATTTGGTCATGATGGAATGAAGGTTGTAAGCTATACCTTCAGATTAAAAGGGAGAAGTTTCTTTTTCTTTAAGAATAGTGGTTGGCTAACTACTAGCTTCCATCAAATCATCTTACCTCAGGCAAATACGGTCTTTCTTTTAGGATGCTAAATTTGTGAAAATAACCTTGTTTATTCTCAATATCAATGCATTATATGATAAAAAAACCGCATTATCTTTTACTTTTTTAAAAAGTTTGCCAAAGAAAGAAATTTCCAAAATAATTCCTTTTCCATAGTGATTAGGTAGGCACAACTAGACCTGTATAGTTTTGGTAAGAGTTTGCTTAGCTTGAGTTATTGCAATTTGTACCAATATACCAGTTGTTCTCAACTTCTCATATTTCATCCTTTTCTACAGGTGGCCTGTGAGGAATTAAGGAATAGTCGATTGTTTTTGAAGATACTTGAAGCAGTATTAAGAACAGGAAATAGAATGAATGTTGGCACCAATCGTGGTGATGCTCATGCGTTCAAACTGGACACACTTTTGAAGTTAGTTGATATTAAAGGAATTGATGGAAAGACTTCTCTGTTGCATTTTGTTGTACAGGAAATTGTCAGAACGGAGGGTTCTCATATTTCTGGCTCTAACCATCATGCATCTGACAATGTCCACCAATACACTCTCCAAGATGAGGTTGACTTTAAAAAGCTTGGCCTGCAAATTGTTTCGGGACTGAGTGGGGAGCTCACCAATGTTAAAAAAGCAGCTGCTATGGATTCAGACGTGCTCAGTAGTGATGTTGCTAAACTTGCCAGAGGAATCGAAAAAGTTGTGCAAGTAGTGAAATTGAATGAGGAGTCACCTTTGAAAGAAACTAACCAAAAGTTTTCGGAGGCAATGAAAGGTTTCTTGGAAAGGGGAGTGCAAGAGATTTCAACAATCCAGGCCCAAGAGAAAAATGGCCTCTCTTCAGTGAAGGAGATAACTGAGTATTTCCATGGAAACTCAGCAAAGGAAGAAGCTCATCCATTTAGAATTTTTATGGTTGTGAGGGATTTCCTTTCTATTCTTGATGGTGTTTGCAAGGAAGTTGGTAAAGTGAATGAGAGAACTTTGGTTGGTTCCCGTCATTCTGTAATGCCTGCAAATCCTATAATGCAAACCTTTTTTCCTGAGATTATTGGTAAGCAACTATCCGATTCCTCTGAATCTGATTAACCTCCCAAATCTAAATGGACCAAGTTGTAACAGGTTGATGTAGTTTGCTCATGTTTGGTCAGTGATGGGTTAGAATATCAGTCAAGTATTATCTTGTGAAGTGACATTTTCACTAAAAACCACCGAGTGTGCTAAAGACCCAGCTTTACCCCTTACCTGTCATGATGAAAAAAGAGCTCATGCTATCACAACTTTGTTTTCCTGCCGATATAGCTCTGTATATGTTTTATTGCCTAGGTTATATAACGAGGATATTATTTTCTTTGTGCTAGGTTGTCTGTTTCTGTATTAATAAATTAATGACAAATTTTGGATTTATTTTTCCAAATTTTGATGTACATTGACTAATGTGAGAGTAAGATGTTGAAATTACTAATACAGTAGCTGTTCCATGTGGAAAGCGGTACATATTTGGCTAAAAGTTGAATGAAAAAGATAAAAACCTTCAAAATTAAACAACGAATATAGCTTGTGATTGATTTTCGATATATTGGTCAATCCACAACTACGAAACTTCTGGCATAATCATATATTCAAGAAAGTTCTACAGACACTCTATCAGATATTTGTGTTAGGTGTGCTCCTTTACCGGTTGAAGATTACCATCTTTTTTAACCAAAGTTAAGTTCTCAGCATCAATGCGTTCAAGCACCTTCCTTGCTTCCTCTTCTATAGCGGGAACAACATGTCGAATCCTTAACCCATTTTCAACGCTCTCAGGATCAACACCAAATGTGAAGTAGAATCTGTTAGATACCTGTTTGGAGAAAAGCATGAAATGGAGTGAAATGGCTACATACGCGAACATCTACATTCATTTTTTGTATTCCATTAGATAATAGATACATAATCTGAGGTTAGCTTATTAATTATTATCCAACTTAATTTTAAAATAAAACTAGGCACAACAGTCGTAGGACCTCTTCGCTCTCTCTCAAAAGTATAAAAGACAAATTTTCTGAGAAATCTTCTCACTACTAAATTTTGTGTCAGAAGGAAAGTTGTGATATGTGCATCCAGAAATTTTAAGTAGAATACTATATTATAGTGCTGACCTCACTGGAGCGGTCCTCAGGCTTTGTCACATGTGCAATAACCTCCACATTCACAAGGGGTTCAGCTAGGTTGTCAAGTTCCGTATATAGAACACAAGATTTGAGACGAAGAAAATTTCCAACGTCCACCTGCAACATCAACTTGTTTCAGCTCAATGTCTTTTCTATTGAATATAAAATTTACCAATATTTTTTCTACCCAGCCCATGTTCCAAAGTGATGATCACATGAAAATCACAACCATAGATCACTACTGATTATAACATCATTGTATATTTAGAAGAAATAGTATTGTCCTTGATGGGTACTTACTGGTTTCAAAAAATCAACATGATCAACTTCTAAGAAATGAGGAGCAGCACCAGCAAAGGCATAAGCAGTTGAAAAGGCAAGTTCAAACGCTCTTCTCATCAAGAATCCCCCAAAGATACGACCATGGATGTTTCTTTGCTGTGGCTGGCAGATAAAAGAGTTTTGTAGGCAAGTATCCTTCATCAGGATGCTATCTCTGTTAGCCAATGCTGGCATGTCACAGAAAATACGCGCTTCAGCTAATAGTGCTTTGAGCCTAGAAGTGTCTTCACACTCTCCATGTTTCTGTTCTTGATTCTTTCTTTTTCTTATCTGGTTCCTTTCTTCTGCTTCTTCCCAGAGCAGTCTTTCTTGCTCACTTTCAGGTGAGATCTGGTTAATTGGGGCAGCTTTTCCAGTGGCAGAGTCACGAGCAACAAATGTAAACTTGGCTACAAGTGCAGGTGAGTTTGATATATTGGGATTCCCTGTTACCAATTTTCTGTGTCAGGTAAGCTAATAACGAATGCCATGCAGGATTGGCAGTGGATTGAAAGACATAACATTACAAAGATATAATTTGAGCTTATAAAACTAGAACATAATAAACAGGCTTCTAATCAATATTTGTTTGTTGTTTTGATACAATACAAGCACCTACTAGTGCATTAAACTATATTAAGAGAAAAGAAAAGTCATCCAGTAATATATGAAAATGCTCATCCCCTGATCACTCCATCACTGGAATTTTACTTCCATCATTCCGAACGTTTTCATGTTATTTACAGCAGCATGTAAATGTTCACGCAAAACAGCATACTAGGATAAGGGATTTAACACAAACAAATATGTAATAAACCTTCACCCTTTGCACCACAAATTTGGACAAAATAATTATAACCAAACTTTGATAAGTTCCAGATTAACTATTTACTAGAACTGCACACTCAAATGATGCGGCTGTGGTTCTTACATTGGCTTTCTGACAGTATCGCACTTTGATAACATGCAGCATTAAATGAAAATGAACATGAACACACAACGGAAAGAAAATTGAGCAAAATTCATGCATGACACACAACACATGTATTAATAGAACCTATAAAGCTAATGGTTGTTGCAACTTTATAATTGATGTAAGTAAATTGTTGTATTAGAGTTTCAGTTAGTACCTAGGTGGTTAGCCAGCTACAAGCACATAGCCCTCGCTACCTTTTCTCTATAAATAGATGTTGTATTCTCTTGTCTCAGATCATCATCTAATTCAATCCTAACCGAATTTCACATGAATAGATAGACCCTTTACTCTGTTTCATCTCTAAGACGTGTTCCCTAATCAAGTTTCTCAGATTCTTATTATGTATATAGGAACATGTTATCTGTCTACTTCTAACCACTCACTATTGTAGTTAAAAAATAAACCATAATCTCATAAAACAACGGCCAAAGAAAGCAGAGTCAACTTGCATTCATCCTATAGTACCTTGTGCGGACTGAATCAGTTCCAGTTGAATCTCCATGGATGACCGGCCAACCCATGTAACAGCACCAACAATGGTTAAATCAGCATCAATATGGATCAGCTTCTTTAGAACCATCTTATCAACAGAAGCAGTTACCAGTAGAAGGGGCCTTGCAGTGCCATCTTCATTAGAACAGTGCTGCTCAAGAAGGGAGGGAATAAACTTCAATAACCAAAACCAATAAATACAAAGAATCTCCCCAAGTATTGTTAGCCACACACTTCTGAATGAAAACATCAACTGATGAATATTTCAACACATCCATCACGGTCAATTTCTTCATCAAACATTATTTACTTTTCCCTTACAGTAAAGGTTTATTTATTTTTGGTTCTGCACAAGTGTTTATTACTGAAATGCTTTCACGGTCAAGATATTATTTTTTTCATAGACAGTTCTGTTACATACACAACCAGAAAGTATAGCTATATTTAGACAAATTTCTACAAGCACTTATAAAGAAAAGAAAAGAAAAAACCCTTAGTTAAATTCATTTTACGTACAACAAATTTAGAGAAAATATATTACATTAACCAACTTTCACAAGTATAAATTAATTTTAATTTATAAAAAACTATTTCAATTTTTCTCTTTAATGTAAAATGTTAACAACTAAGAGGAGTTTCTTTTTCAGAAGAAACAAGTAATTAAAAAAAAACTTGAAACTGTTGATCAAAATGAGCAAAACCCAAGATTTTGAATCCAGCAAATTACATAATCCAGAAGTAAAATTGGAAAAAGAAGTGGACCTTGAATGCAACGGTACCAGCGAGAGCATCAAAGTCCTCGACGAGCTTGCCCATCCTGATGTGATTCCAGGGGTTCCGGTACTGCTCACGAAGCATGTGATCAGAGGAGAAGTTGTAGAAGATGGTGGTTCTGCTTTGGGAGGGGGCTTTGGGAAGAGAGGGGCCATTGGATTTTTCCAAAGTGGAGGATCTGGCTTCCCAGAGAGCGTATATGGCAGGGGAATGGAACAACCCCGGCCACAGACTAATGGGTTTGCGGTTAGAAGAGCCCGCATCGATAAGAACAGATCTTGATGTGGTTGGTGTTGTTGAGGTTGTGGTTGAGGTTGTGGTTGTTGGGTCTGTGGTGGAAACAGTTGACAAATGATTGGAAGGGCAAGAGGAATTGAGTCTGAGAAGATGGTGGAACAGTGAAAAACATGGTTTTGGGTTTCTCAAGAGTTGCATGGAATGAAGGTGGAAACTGAGTGCAGGGTATTCCCTCAAAGTTGGAGAGATTCAGGAAATTTTCAATAGTGACAACTACTTGTACTTGCATGATTCTCCCCAAAAACACATACATCTTATATTCACAATAAATATTAATATTTAAAATCTTTTTAATAAAAATACAAGCAAATACAAAATGTTTTAAAATTAAAAAAATTCTAAATTTTTATAAATAATTAAAATATTAATATTTATTAAAAACGTAGAGGGAAACATGATTGTCAAATACACATTTTTGTTTTTAATATATTATTAATTACCGTTTTAATTAGGTTTTTTTGACCATGATAGAGTTATTTTTATTTTTATTTTTATTAAAATGGAGTCCGTTTTAAAAAAATTACAAATTTAGACAAGTCGAGCCAATTCGGCATGACTTCATATGCAGAAGTCGTCTCAATTAGGCACGACTTCTGCCATGTCATACTAAAGTCGTGCCAACTTGACACGACTTCTGCCCTGTCATATTGAAGTCGTGCCAACTTGGCACAACTTCTGCCCTGTCATACTGAAGTCGTGTCAACTTGGCACGACTTCTGCCACGTCATAATTTTTTAATTTTATTGTTTATATATTGGGTAGTAAGTTATGTAATGTTAAAAATTAATTTGATA
>Ga0123342_1001210_pt1 | contig 43256 bp, 22 predicted proteins | sample Turbeawhitnodule_FD_89960 | JGI IMG/M metagenome (GOLD analysis project Ga0123342, IMG submission 89960) | Root nodule microbial communities of legume samples collected from Mexico - Turtle bean Mexico white nodule | ecosystem: Host-associated > Plants > Roots > Nodule | place: Mexico: Nepantla...
ACATAAGAGTTTGAGCAGATTACTCCTAATCCCAAAGGGTAGAATTAGCCACGCATACTTCTATCACCTTCCATTCTCCCAATTGGGTTACAATTCACTCTATGGTGTTTTCCTCTCAATCTGACACACTAGGGTTGAGCCTCTAGCCCTCTATTTATCCTAGTTTTCTAGGGTTAGGTTGCTTCCTGTGTCGCGCTAATGGGCTAAATGATAAAACATAAAAAAAGGCTCAATCTTTCTTTGCATATTTTTCCATTCTGGGACCTTCCAGCTTTATCTTTTTAGCTCAAATTATTCTCCTTTATTCCAAATCTTCAGTCTTCCCTAGAAATATGCAATTAACACCAAATTTGGGAATAAAATGCTTTTATTCAAATAAAACTCATAAAAATGTAAAAAGGTATAAATTCATAAATTAGGGATTATTTTATATGTAAATTAGCAATAAATCCTCATAAGTGCCTAGATTTTAATATGAAATATTACTGAAATTAGGCACTTATCAGCAGGCCAGTGGGCCAACTCGCCCGCCCTGCTGTTGGCCCGTGCCGGCTGCGAGTTATGCGGGGCAGGCCTAAGCGGATTAGCGGGCTAGATTAATGAGCTCGCAACGCACTTTTTAGTAGCGGGTCGCGGGTCAGCCTGCATGGCCGCCCCACATTGTCATCCCTATATTTTTTGGAAGAAACACTGACATACCTCTATACATATACATGTCAGATGTGCTAGAATTTGCAACTGGAAACTAGGAGCTCAATACAACTATAGTTCAATTTTTTATGATGTAAGTATCTTTCACCTATATTTCAATTTACTTTATGTTAAATTATTACTGATTGTGCTTTAACTAATAACTTGTAGGTATTTGTCTGGAGTTTTTATTAATGATGGTAATCAAGATATTTATGGATTCTTGGATCCTTATTTGATTAATCCAATTGGAGCAAAGAAAGCTTAAACTCTATCATACATCACCAACACTTTGAGTTCATATGGAAAACAAATATATCTTTGCCCTTATATTAATTAGTAAGTTCAATTATTACTATTTCATGCTTTAAATATTTACAAATTGTTTTCATGGATGATGTAGGGGTCACTAGTAGTTACTTGTGTTATCATAGTTAATAACATTGCTATGTGGTTTTGTTCACTGCACAAGAAGTCATCCACACATCTGAAGCAAATAGTTGATGTGTAACTACATTATAAACTTAACTGTGTATGTTACTTAAACGTCTACTAACAAGGTTTTTTGTATTAGTGTTGTAATACATTTTATCAATATATATAATTTGTTTCTTTGAATGAATGTGTCTGAATGGTTGGGTTTAAATGAATATGTTAATAAGAAGGGAAAACGCATAAAACATAATGAACTAAAAAAATGTCCACAATAGATGACGATTATGGTTATAAGTCGTTTGTACCTATCAAGGAAAGGGGTATAGATGGCAGTTATGAACAACCGTCGTCTATACGCTTATGGGATAATGTATGTACATATTTATTTTTGTTATACCATTGTGGTTGTAAAAGAACTGTCGTCTATATGTGACTTATAGATGACAGCTCTAAAATCGTTGTCTATACCACAATAGAATAGATTACGTGATTATTGACAACGGTTTCTAAATCATTGTCTAATTGTTAAAAAAAATGATGTTGATCTTTTTTGCACTAGTGTAACTAATTTGTAATTTATATTTTCAATAATTCTATATTTCACAAAAAGACCAAATATATTAAAATAAATTATTATTTTGTATATTAATGCATGTATTTGTTTTCTTTAAATATATACACTAAAAAAAATTATTAAATAAAAATTAATTTTAAAGACAAAAAATAATTTCTTACTATATTAACTAAACTAAATAATATTTTATAGAGTAAAAAATTATTGGTATCTAAATTAATTTTTATTATTGATAAATAATTTATAAATTTATATCTAATTAATTACCAAGATTTTAAATATCAAATTTAAAATATAAATAATTGATAATTAAAATTTTGATAACTAATTAGATACCTATTAATAATAAAAGCTAATTTAGATATCAATAATTTTTTAAGTTTATAAAATAATATTTAATTTAATTAATATACCAACTAATTAATTATTAATATATAGTAGTTGAGAAAATCTTCTCGTGGAGGAGCCTAATATGCATAAAATGTGTCATTGGATTCTTGATCATGGCCTGCACTGTTTGTTCATAATGGCATCTGGATTTTTTGTTTTCTTGTAACCATGATATCATTAGTGGATCATAATTATTACCAAACGTGTGAACACTAATACTTAACTTTTTCTTTATTATTTCCTGCACCATCATTGCATTGCATGCGCCTACCTAGCCCAGCTTCTTTCTACACATTTCTATCTACATAACTCCTTTTACTATAACCCTCCAAGTTTACTACTGTTACACTGGATAATCATCATCTTGTTACTGTTGCTTTAGTAAAATCCTTTCAACAAAAACAAGTCAGAAAAACAAAAGGAAAGAAAAGGTAAAATTGTCACAAGGAAACAATTGTTGGGTCAATTCTTTTCTGCCCTTTTTCATGGGGCTTTGCACCACACCTGGGAAAAAACAAAATTTTACCACTTATGTTTAGACCATGTTTTTCTTTCTTCCTATAATTTTGTTTACTTACTTTCTTCTTTTTTTTCAAATTTTAACTTTCTGAATTTAATTATATGTTTAGTTTTTATAGTTTAAATTATTTAATTTTAATATTTATATTTTAAAAATAATGTTGGAGATCCCACGTCGACTAAAGATTAGGACATTTCATTGTATATAAGTGGGTGCAAACCTCACCTCATGAACCGGTTTTATGGGTTGAGTTAGGCTTAAAGTTCACTTCTTAATATGGTTTCAGGGACATTTCGAGTCTATCTTAGCGAGTGTTTGTTGGACTTATCAGACCGTTATCGGATCACCCATAATATGTTATCCCATGCACGAGCTGTCGCCGATTTTATGGGATTGAGTGAGGTTTACTTCTTAATAAATATACAACTTCAATGTTGGCAGTTTTATTTACTCAGTTTAAATATACATATTTTTTAAAAAAATGAAAAAATATACATAATTATTTTTTCACATATGTTTATGTGACACAAAATTATTGTTCAATTAAAAAAAAATAGTTAACTGGATTTATTTATCACACATCTATTTATATAACAAGAGAAGTAAAATTGTTCATTGTTGAAGAACAAAATTATCATTTCTTAAACTAATATACCAAAATAAAATAATTAAAATTATAGAAAACGGAAATTTTCTTGTTAGAGAGAATAGAAGTTTAATTAAATATAGTTTTTTATATTGAAAACCCTTTTGAAAGTGGAAGAAAGTGGGTTACAGAAAGTTGGTGGTCATTATGTAGACTGTGTATTACTATATTTGGATTTATACGTTTTCCCAAAAGTCTTGTTGATGCAATCCGATGGTCCTCCATCACCTGTGATATAGTTTGTGTGTTGTTTGGATGTAACGCACCCATGACTTAGTGGGAAATTACATCATAGTTCATATTTAAGGAGTGGTAAGTGCAGCACTGTGACTTGTACTGCATATTGTTGGATTCTTTTTTGGGAACAGGGAATTTGGTGCCATTATTTCTGATTTTGTGGTCAAAGGGTTGTTGTAAAGTTGATATCAATAGGGATATTTGCTGATTTGCTGGATGTGGTTGACATTGGCTTTTCAAATGTTGGACAGAATAGAAGAGGCATAGATACACCACAATGCTCTCATCTGTCACCCATGTGGGGTAGCCATGTTCATCTCATAACACCAAATATGCTCACCAACTTCTGTGGCTCATACCTTCATCTCATGCAATGTTTCCAATACCAATATCAATTAATCTCCAAGATTTGTTAGTGCATTAAGAGTGATCACACAATTCATACCCTGTGATTAATGTCTTCTAAAGCAGAGAGAGAGAGTACATTTTCTCTTGACAAAGTCTTTCTGCATAATGCTAGAAATCAACTATCTATTAAATGCATATGTCTAGCCTTCTTGGTGGAGCAGTATCCTCACGCATCTTGTGTCTTCTCATGGTGTATTTAGATTACTTACATGTAATATATCTATGTAAATGTTAAAATAAATAAAAAAATGTGTTTATATGATTTCAGGATACTTCTAATGAGTATAATTTACTTTAGAGTAGTAATCAATTTATATGTATATATATATATAATAAGGTTAAAAAAAGTATTTGATTCATTGAACTTTGTTTTCATATTTGTCCCTTTTTCTTATGAAGACAAATAAAAAAACACAGCTAATTGTGCTGAACCACACTTTGTTAAGCGAATGAGTTGACTGTGACATAATCTGCGAGGGTTGTGATGAAAGTTTAGCCGAGCAAAAACGAAAGTTCATTCAATATATTACGCAGAAATGTGATGGATTTGTTTCTTTTATCATTTTTTTAGCGAGCATAAACGAATAGTAAAAGTTTAATGATGAATCTATTATGCCAAGAAGAAACATGGGGAAGTAGAAGATCCAACAATGTATTATGAATGCAACGCTACAATCTGCAATTCAAACTATGATTTGGGCTAATGTTAATATCAGAACCTCTACACTCTACTCATACAAAACATGGCGCAGAGAAGTATTAACCTCTCTTTCCTTACACATAAACTTTAAAGCATACCCTTTTGCAGTTAATACACAAATCTGAATTCTGATGCAAGTAGCAGCCTCATAGAACTTAGAGAATTTTGGTTGAGATTTGAGACTCAACTCAACTTGGTCTCTCCCTAGATGAAGAGGAATGCAAGAACTCAATGCAGTCTTCTACAGTTTCAGCTCGGTGTGAATCAGTGAGGTCTGATAATGAACGTGACCTCACCAAAGTGGATGAAGAAACCTTCCTGGAGGATCTCCTTCTCACAGAAACATTTCTTATAGCACTTGCTACCTTTTCTCCTAGCCTCAGTAGCAACCTCACAGGAGAAGAGTTTGTGTCCATATGCAATCTGAATGTACATGTTCTTGTGATCCTCATCCTGTTTCTTGAAACTCTTCCACCGTCGTTGTTGTCTTCGCCACAGTGCCCGTGTTTGAGAAAGATGGTTGGTTTGTCGTTGACATCAGGACTAAAGCACACCCTTTTGCTCTTTCTGGACATTTGAACAGCTTCAGGAGAAAACTAGTTGCACAAAAGATTGTTGGGTTAAACTTCCTAGCGTGAGCTTAGTGAAGTGGAGGGAAAGAGAGAAAATGGAATAAAGAAAGAGCAGAGGAGAAGCTGAGTGGAATGTTTGTGAGAGTAGACACGTTTGGATTCGAGTATATATAGATCAATCAATTCAAGGAAAAGCAAAGCTAAAAACAAGCTACCTAGTAAAAGTGAAAAGTTGACAAACTATAATTAAAATTAATCCCATGTTCTATAACATCGCACAGTTTGCGTTTGGTACAAGAATTGTGTTACACTCTGTTTACCTGAGAATTCTGCAGTAAAACATTTCGTTTGTTGAGTAATTTATTGGGTGGCAAGGAGAAAGAGAACATTTTACTCCTAAGGGTTAAAGTTAAAGGTCAAAAGGTGTTAATTATGGGATGCTAGGTTCTAAACTTGTATATGTTAGTTTGAAGCAAATTGAAAGGTAAAAAAATGTTTTATATTTGAAATGATTTCAAAATCACCCAAGATTAATCAAGTCTAAGTCCCTCTGTACCCAGGAATAAATTATTAAGTGGTTCTGCTTCATTATTTTCTCTATGGTTTTTTGTAGCACATATTCAATTTTCTTACGATTTAAAAAAATTAATGTTACTTAAATTATATGTTTTTGTATTGTAATCTTCAGGTTATATCATATCTAGTTTACTTAACTCATTAGAACTCGACTCAATCACAAAACTGGTTATAAGATTCTGTAGATCTAAACCTAATTATACACATATCAGACATTTGTGTACTTATATACACTAGAAAATCTCAACCATTATGGAAACTGTTAATCAGTTTTGTTACCTGAGGCTTTGGTGAATTTATATATACGTGCATGAGACATGCACACATGGAGCTAATGTTGAATTAACAGTATACATTAATGGGGGAGGCTTATGATATTGTTAAGGTAATGGTTGAGACAAAGAAGGAACAGAAGGAAGATTGTGACAGAATTTCTCAGGGACCAAGAAGGAGGGAAAAAACAATAAAGGGTTTGGTCAAAAGACAAAGTGGTGGTGGAGCAGTGAGGTGTTGAGAGGGAGACAAAGAGTGAAACAGTTGTGTGCTGAAAAAGGAGGTAACAGAGACAGTGAGGATAGGGAACTGCTTATTAGTCTTCCAATCAACGTTGCTTTTTAGGTGGTATTGCAGGGCCAGGTTCTGCTTTTTGCTACCCCTTTGCTTCTGCTTCTGAAATCCAAAATCGAGATATCATATCATTGCACATATACCTTCTGCAACAAAGAGAATAAAGAGAAGATGGAGAGGGAATCTGTTTGAATATGTTGTTGACGTGAATATTAGGGAACTAAGTTCTTCACAACTTCTTCTCATAAGTGCCAACTTTTCCTAAGCATCTTTCTTCTGCAACAAAATTCCCACACGCAATATTTTTATATTGTATTATAGCTAATCCGATAACGATCCAATGGTGGGTGTCACGGTAAACTCAACAAATATTTATTAGGATAGACTTTAAATGACTCTCTTACCATATTACAAAATATACTTTAAACCTAATTCAATCTCATAAATTTTTTTAGGATAGACTTTAAATGACTCTCTAACCATATTACAAAATGTACTTTAAACCTAATTCAATCCCATAAATCCAATTCATGAGGTGGATCTCTAAAAATAAGCTTTTTTTTTTTTTTTACACATGCAATATAATAATAAATTATATCAAACGCTTCAACTTCTAATTGGAGTTGTGAAATACAAGAACTTCTAACCTGGTCATGTCTCTAAATGCACTCATTTGGAGTCAGCTTTGGCAGAGCCATATTGATTATTACATGTCACAAGGCTTGTTGGAAGATAAATGATGAAACAAAATAAATAAAAGTAACAAGGTGGCTAAATTTTTTTAAGTTTTGATTTTGGTTATTAATTAAAAAAAGTTGTATTTAGTTCCTCTAGAATTAAAATTTGTTACTTTTGATTGTTGTATTATATGATATTAATTAAATACTTTAATATTGAACAAAAAGTTAATTTTTTCAAATTAGCCTAAAAAAATCTTAAGATTCATAAAATAAATGGTGTTATTTGTCTTAAAATGTTAAAGAGATCAAGCTAGTCAAGAAATATTTGAAAGAGACTAAAATCAAAATTCATATATATTTTATAAGATTAAATACTGATTTCAAATTTTATAAGAATGAAAAATAAAATAAAAAATTATAGATGTCAAAACCAAAATTCACTAATTTTAGAGAGGCTAAAACTATAATTATTTTTTATTTTAAATATTTTAAAAAAAATTCTTCTGTTATTATTTCTTACTAGTAATAAGAATGTGGATGAGTTGTTTCTTTATTTGTATTTGATTCCTAAGAAAACATTTACAACTAAACTAAATGGACTCTCTCTTATGTTTGTTGTCTTTATGGATAAAAACAAAAACTCAAAAGTAGAAAGAGAGAATGAAGAAATCTGACATGGAAATAGAAAAAAAAAAAAGGGTTAGAGAGAGAAGCCCACTGGAGAGGATCAATGTTCTTAAAAGAAGGTCCTCTCAATATGTAATATCATGACATTATTTTATACACTTTATTTCAATAGCATTATTATTAGAAGAATATTGTAACTCTTGTTGAACAATTATTTTTTACAATAATTATTTGGTCACTAGTTATGTCTTGTTTCCTAGTAAAAGGTCTTTAGAAAAAAAAATATTAAAATTTTAGAAATTAAAATGATTTTATTTTGAGAAATTTTGTATTGTTTTAAAAATATTTTAAACATTTTTAGCTGTATATTATTATGTCTATTTTGAAACATACTCCATAACTTTTCATATTTTGAGTATAAATTTTGTTTTAAAATGATTTTAAAATAAATATTATATTTTTCTTTAAATTGAAATCATTATAATTTTAAACTTAAATGAAAACATTTTAGTTAGTTTGATGAATTAAGAATTGTTAATGAAAAAATTAATTGTTGCAAAACGCTTAAAAATTTAAAGACGTATATTAGAATTTCCCTTGTTTAAGTTTGGTTCAATTGCAGCTACAATCTCTTTATCAATCAATGAAGGTACCACTACCACTTCAAAACAAAAATCAAGGTACACACCATAAAATTGAATATTATTTAATCTATTAAAACTAATATTGAAAAACTAAAATAAAGTAGTATTTTATAGAGATTAAAATTATATTTAAGTATTATTACTGTTTTTATCAATATTCTTCATTGGATTCTCTTCCCAGCATGAGGGCAATACCAATCCTTACTTATTTGTATCCCTTTACTAGGACTTTTTACTACAAAAATGTTATTCACGTTTTTTTTCTTTTGTAGGGATCACACTCTTTTCTTTATATGATATTTAAAAAGTAAAGAAAGAAGAAAAAATATTAAAAAAAAATAAAGTTTTACTCCCTCCTTAAATAAAAATGCAAAAGAAAAAAAAATAAAGAAAAGACTTCTTGTATGCCCTAACTCCTTCAAATGTTAACATTACAGAAAGAGTTTTTCTTTTTTAATTATTCAAACATAATTTATAATAATCTTACGAGTAAAAATGGGTTTATATCTTACAAAAGGTTGGGTTTAGTTATTTGCTTTCATCAAGCGTGCGTTTGAAGTGATATAAAGATATAAACTAAGCTTTAAGGTTATCATGGTGAAAATCTTTACTTGTGGACCATAATTTTATATTAAAATAAAATAATATATATATTATAAATAAATTATCAAATAAAATCTAATTTTAAAAATAAACAAAAATTAATTACTATATTAATTTAAAAATTAATTTATATATTTAAAAATTAATTTAAATATCAATATTGTTTTAGTCTCTAATTTAATTAATATAATAATTAATTAATTTTATTTTTAAAATTAGTTTTTTTTAATATATATATATATATATATATATATATATATATAAGATTTTGATATCCAAAGTTTGACGTTGGATTTGTCATTGTGGAACCATCACTCCCCTTTGATATTGAATTTTTAAATCAATATAAAAAAGTAAAATATTTTTAATTTTTTTTTTTTTTTACTCTAATAAGTTTAGTATTTGTAGTAAACGAATATCTCAAAAAGTGAAATTGGCTTTTCAATTAAATTTTTAATAAAAGGTAATTATAATTTAAAAACTTAATTTAATTTCTAAAACTAACTTTTAAAATATTTGTAGACGTGGTTAATTAATATTGAATTTTTAAATCAATTATTTTATCATCAACTATTTATAATTAATCTTATTAAAATAAATCAAACTCGCATTTTCTTTCAATAAACTCTTCCTTTACATTTCATTCTGATAAATTTACATCAAGTTGGAAATAATGGGTTTTACAGAACGCTAACATACGATATAGATAAGGGTATATTATTTCACTCCCATAATTTTTTTCATATTCTTAGAAATATAAAACGTTCTCACTTTGTCTTCTTGATTTATGAAAAAAATATTTCTGGATTACGTAATTAAAAGTCTTTTAAAAAAAAAATTACACAATGTAGAAGTCAAACTTTTTTATTTTTAGAATGTGCAATGTAAAAAAGTCATTTTGTATATGAAAAAAAAAATCTTCTTAATTATACAATTTAAAAATATTTTTAAATTTTTAAATTTTACAATTTGTAAACTTTTTTAATTCTCGATTATGGAAAAAAAAACTTTTTTTACTTCTAAATTGTACGATAAAAATCATTTTTTTAATGAAAAAACTTTTGAATTATATAATGTGAAATATTTTTTTATATAAAAAACTTTCAAATTCTATAATATGAAATCTTTCAAAGTGCACAATTCTAAAGTCACATATTTAAATTTTATACACAATTAAAAAAAATTATACAAAAATTAACTTATAAATTTCCTAATCTAAAGTATTTTTTATTTACATAATTTATAATATTTTTTTCTTTGACTTCATCCAACACACATAAATAAAAGTAGCCACAACGACAAAGGGGCAGCGATAGCAAGGAGACACTTTAGTGTTTTAACCACCGTGGGTGTACATAAAAGTTATAGGACTGCAAAAAGAAATAATCGAAAGAGAAAGGATATACAAGCCCATCTTGAATTAAGTGGGTAAGGTTTTCTAAAAGAATAAAAGAAATTTAAAGTTAAAAATATCTAAAAAAAAGTAAGTTATATTAGCAGTCTTTCTGGTTTTATATAAAATAATTAATTAATTTTTGGCAGTTTAAAAGATTTTAGTAATGTTCTAATAATTTTAAATTGTGTAAATAAATCCTTAGGAGTTAAATATCATCAAACGCTACCAAAAATTATTCACATAATATACTTTTTTATGGGAAATATCCACTTATTTTATTCCTAAATCTTTTGTTTCTTCTTTTCCACCATTTTTATTATTATTTTCATTAAAGAGTTTATTCCAGAATTCCTTAATATCATGAAAGGTAGAAATTATTTGTCTGTTCTTTTGCACATGTGTTGGAATTTTTCATACATTTCCCCCACTCGTTTAGAACGTTACATCATGAATGTATAAAAGAAACCTAAAATATACTTGTTGCCAAGGACGATTGACCAGAATGGAGGTAAAAGTTCCACACAAGCCTGTAATGAATCCAAGTATCATACTCACATAAAATGCATAATTAACAAAGAAATTTCCATCTTCATCTGATTCAACATTTGGTTCATGAGGTGGCTCCTCTACAACATTTGTCACATTAGTTCCTAAAATTTCAGAGAATATGGCTCGCTCTTCCTATGCAAGGAGGTCAGGGAGGATCTGGTCCCAACCGAAAAGTTTAATAGCTCAAATGACTTTACAATGTTCTTCTTCGCAAACTTTTAAAATGAGTACGGAAAACTGGACATGATCAAGATTTTCAGAAGATGGGTTAGGGTTAAAAAAGTGTTTATCTCAAGAAGACTTAACAAATGGGGGAAAAGATCTTGGTTTGTTAGATTCTTCGAAATGAGAAATGTGGGAATGACTTTACAACGTTCTTCTTTGCAAACTTCCAAAATGGGTATGGGAAACTGGACATGATCAAGATTTTCAAAAGATGGGCTAGAGTTAAAGAAGTGTTTATCTCAAGAAGACTTAACAAATGGGGGAGAAGATTTGGGTTTGTTAGATTCTTCGAAGTGAGGAATGTGGGGAGGCTGGAGAGGGATCTAGACCAGATATACATTGGTAACAAGAAGTTGCACGTAAACATTCTGAGATACAGGAGGAGTGAGGTGGAATCCAAAAGGGTGGAGAGTGAAACCAGGTTGAAACATACGAAGAAGGTAAGGAACCCCAGAAAGTTGCAAGAGGAGGCCCATGTCTTTCATGAACAGAAGAGAACAAAGGATGTCTGGAAGGTGAAGATAGGGAGAAAATCTTTCGTAGACGTAGTCAAAGATGAATCACAAAGGAGGTGGAAAGGGCCAATCATCAAAACAGAACAACAAGTTTTACCTTGGATGGAGTACAGTGTGATTGGCAATTTAAAGAAGAGTTGGACTTTGAACAGCTGGGTGACGAATTTGTGAAAGGAGGAATGAGCATGGTTAGAGTGAGGTATATGGGGGATAATATTGTCCTTCTTACTCTGGGAGAAAGGGTCAACATGGAGGAGCTGATTAATCTTAATAAGGAGTGGTTTGAGAGTGTCTTCCAAAACATCGAGCCATGGTCGGCGGAGCAAGTTGCGGGCCACAAAGTTGTGTGGGTGAGATGCTATAGGCTACCACTAACGTTTTGGAATAAGGATTGTTTTTCAAAACTGGTAGGTGAGGTAGTGTCTCTAGTATCCATAGACGAATCGACGACGATGTGGGAAAAATTGGAGTATGCGAAACTCCAAGTTCACTTGCTTAAAAACTGTAATGCTAAAATGGCTAAGAGTATGAGGATTAATGATCAAACGATGAGTATTTACATTGAAGAAGAACACCCTACAAGATTCGGAGGTCAGTGTATGTGTCACCGAAATTTCTACGATACCTCTGATAGTGTCTCTTTCTTAGAGACCTATGTAGAGGAAACTACTTTATCGGTGTCTAGCGATGAGGTGAAGGTCACGTGTGGAGGGGAGGTCCGTTGCTCAGAGGAGGAGATGGAGGGAGGAGAGGCTCTAAGTGCGAATAGGACAAAAGTTTCCTTTTATAAGGGAGTTGCTATGAAAAGAGTTGATTTACAGAGAAAAGAATCTTTGTTATTCACCAAAGAGGAAACTAAGGGTCAGAAGGAGTCTGTGAAGGCTGCTTTTATTAATTAGGCTAAACAAGCATATTCCTTTTCACAAAATTACCATTTTGTGCATGTTGAGTTGGGTAAGTTGGTGGTGGAAGTAGAATGTAGGGGTTCTCAGAGATAGCCCAATGCATCTTTGGGCCAGGAGCGAAAGCAGGAGGCCTCTAAGTCCTGCGGGAGTCTCTAGAGAGTGTAATCCGCAAAAGATAGATACGTTCTCTATTGGAAGGAAGAATGGTTCAGAGGGAGACAGTGATGGCAGTCATGCAAGAGGCTCAGAGTCACCTAATTGCATGGAAGAAGGATGTGGATCAGGCAATCGATCGAACTATCCCAATCCTAACCAAGCAATAGTGCCTCTCGTGGAGATAAGGAATCAAGTAGGTTTGAAATTGCAAAGTTCGCTTGAAGCAAAGGAAGTGGAAGTGGGAAATACGTGCAAAATGCCTCCATGACGGTGCAAAATGAAAGGGCTTAGCGAGTTGGGGGAGCCAAGCACCCACCCAAGGCGGTCCGTCAGGTTGAGCGAGAGATCGTCTCAGGTGAGGAAGGAGTTGTTGCCCAGAGAAGGCTTGTTAACAACATCCATTTCTGATGGGGACATTAACAATTGTAATGCTCGAGTTTGCAAACCTGAAATTAGGGAGGAGCCAGGTAAATTATGGGATCTAGGAAAACAGATTGGACTTGCTTGCCGTGGGGAGGAAGATGATGTGGTCCAAGAATTCCAATGTATGGAAGTGAGATATTTGAAGTTTTTGAAGAATTTAGAGGTGGGTAATCTGAATGGTATTATGCTGATTTTTAATTTAAATATAAGAGGTTTGGGGGGAAGAACAAAAGCAAGGTATATGAGGTGGCGCATATCTATAGAGGAAGCAGAATTTGTGTGTCTCCAAGAAACAAAAACAGTAGAAGTTACGGATGTTAGGTGCTACTCCTTATGGGGGAACAACAATATCAAATGGATTCACAATGGAGGGGATAATGGAAATTGAGGTCTTCTTTCTAGGTGGCACAAAGAAGCTTTCAGCTATGAGAGCCACTCAATGGGGAAGGGTTATATAGCTATTGTGGCCAACATAAAAAATTTGCCCACAGGTGTTGTGTGGTTAATGTGTACGTGACGTGCACCTTGAAAGAAAAGAAACTTCTTTGGGGAGGAATTGTCTAGTTGTAAAGAAGCTTCTCAAATTGCAGTGTGGTGCTTTTGTGGGGACTTTAATGAAATAAGAAGTCGAGCCGAAAGGCAAGGAGTAGATAAGGGTGACTTTACCAGTGAGATAAAGGGCTTCAATGGTTTCATTAAATCAAACATGTTATTGGACCTGCCTATTGTGGGAAAAAAATATACATGGTTCAAATCAAACAGAATGGCAAAGAGTATGATCGATATAGTTCTCGTAACTGAAGAATGGTTGTAGTGTTGGCCTATGTGTAAGCAATATGTCCATCGGAGGGAAGTGTTTGATCACTGTGCTTTGATGATTAAGTGTTTGGATAAGAACTGGAGTCTCAAACCTTTTAGATCTATTGACGCTTGGCATTCAGAAAGAGGCTTTGATGGGATGGTGGAAGTCCTACTTAAGCCAAGGAAACGCCATAAAAGGGCTCAAGGAAAAGTTCAAACTCCTGAAGGCTGATTTAAAAACATGGAATAGGGACGTCTTTGGGAATCTGAATTCTATTAAGATGTCTATTCTACAGGATATTGAGAAATATGACTGCCAAGATTGTAATGGTCAAGCTGTGGAAAGTGAAAGGCAGATTAAAACCGATCTGGTAAGGAGGCTTTGGGAGACTGACTCAAAGTTAGAATCTCTTCTCCGTCAAAAGGCTATAACCAACTGGTTCAAATATGGTGACTCTTGTTCTAGATTTTTCCATTCATCATTAAGGTGGAGAAGACTAAGGAATGAAATGAAGGGTGTTGAGGTTGGGGGCTTTTGGTGTGAGGAGCCTAGCATTGTCTGTTTTGAAGCAAAGAAGATTTTTGAAACCAGATTTAAAGCAACAAAAGATTTTGGAGTTAGACTTGATGCGATTGAGTTTAAAACCCTCTTACAGAAGAAAGCATGTGTTTGATAGAAGTCTTTTCTGAGGAAGAAGTTAAGGAAGTCGTATGGCAATGCGAAACTTCAAAAAGTCCTGACCCAGATGGTTGGCTAACAACGAATCACGTGTTTAACTTTTTTGAGAATGTTTATAATGAATTGATTGAGTTGAAGGTAGTTTATAAGTGTTAACTTGTAACAAAAATCATATATCAATATGAATATATTTTGTATAGAAAATTGAAAAACACAAGTGAAAAGCATGTCAAATTGCTCTCCAACTCCAATTGCACATAGAGAGAAGGAAGAAAAGAAGAAATCTGCATAAGTCTTGCAGGAAAGGGTAGAAAAACAAGCAAACAAGAATGGAGTAAAAGGAGTAATCTGCCCAACACAGAATGAATGACTCAGCGGATTGAGTCCAGAGAACAAGCTTCATAAAAGAAACTCAAAATGTTGAGCGCTTCTACATACGCTGAGTGGATTGAGGCCAGAGAAATTGTAATCAAGAGAAGAAATGATTGAGAGAATGTTGAAGGGATGAGTGCAGAGCACCCTTACCCATGAAGAAAGCCCAAATTCGCTTAGAAAGAGCTTGAAACCATTATGCACCAAAGTTAAAAGAAAAGGGATTTCGCTTGAAGCCAAAGTCAAGCTAAATTTACTTCATGGTTAACAAAGGTCACTGTTGGGCTTAGCTTGGAGCGAATCCCTGGCAAATCTTTGAATTTGAAGAACCCAAGAAGCCGAAAGATTACTTAAGGACGAAGAAAGTCATTTTGTTGAGCGTGGCCTACACTAAGCGAATGTTGAATCTCATTCTAAAATGTTATAAATAGGGACCTTGGGATAACATTCCAAACCATCAAGGAAGAGAGGCATTGAGAGGCATAAGAGAGAAATCATAAGAAAACCTCAAGGTTCAAATATGAACAAGATTCTGGAGGAAAGGATCAAAAGCCTGACCTGGCCAAATATACTCAAATGATTCATGTTTATTATTCTTTAGCTTCTAATACTTGAGCATTCATTGTAATATTTCATTATGAGTTGCTAAATCTACCATGTTGGGATTGAATAAGCAATGTGATATTCCCTAAGTTATTGTTGTTTATGAATATTTTTGTTTTTCTTTTGAAATTCAAATTCCTTGGATTTGGTAGTGTGCTTAATGCTCAATAGCGAGGAACGATCATTGATTGTCCGTAGAATATGAATGAGGTCGAAAGGCTCATGGATCTGAACCTTATTCAACCAGCCATAAGACTCAATGGTCGCAGAACGCGGAGCTGAGACTATGATGAATTGTTTCATCTTAATGCATAAATAAACTATAACATTGACGTATTGTTCTAGATAACCTTGCAAGAGAAATCGATTTAGTTTGGCCATAGGGAGTTTGAATAAACATAACATTTATAAGTAACAGTAATAAGGGAGATTCACAAAGCTCTTTTGATCCCAACATTATGTTATTCCTTTACTTAATTGTTTTGTCGAAATTTCACTCATCGATCTAAATATCATAGTATTATTATTATAATTATTTATTTACAAAATATATGAAATCAACCTCTATTTACTCATCACTTTATTTGGAAATATATATTTACTGTGATAAATATTAATTTCTTGTGGATACGACAACCCTTAGTTGTACTACTATTGACTTGGTCCACTTACCGAGTAAACAAAAGTGGAACTTAAATAGTCCCACCAACAATAGGTCTACTTCTTTAGGTGTTGTTAGGAATATTCAAAATGAACAACATTGTCATTGAAAAAGAGGTTGACTTTTATCTTGTAGGCATTTACATGCTCTTCTGGGTTAGACGATCCATTGTATCTTTTATTGCTCAGATCTCTTCCACATAGGGCAAAAGTGGACGACCTGATCTTGGTAGTGAAAGAGTGGTTGTTGTTGGTACATTTATGTGTGAAGGTACTTTGTATAGAACGTCAAACTTTAGTAATAAGAAGCAAAAACTACCCTTGGTTATCTGGATTATATATCTCTACCATTAAGCATATTTGTGAGTTGCTTCATGTGCTCAGCCAATTACTTGTAGGTGTTGACATCACTCGAAATAGATGGCCTAATCCATGATTCAACCACTTGGTTTGTGTCACGGGCCACGATTTTATCATTGTCTTCAACATTGTGATGTTTTCATTCTCATACCAAAACACTCAACTTGTCGTTTTGGGCTTGAAGTTCAGTATGATGTTGTTGAAACTCAACTGATGTTGTTATCGAACAATCTTAAGATATTTGCTCAATTGGATTTGAATGTTTACTTCCACACCTAAATCATGCTCAACTCTTCTATTGCATGACTAAAATCATGGTTTGCATTGGTTCACCATTCTTTTAGAGGTTTTGATGTAAAATTAGATTTTTTGGCTTCCTTTTTGTTGTAGTTTTGTATGTTGCGGAAGAATGGACTTGAAAGTGACATCAATGGTTGAATTGAAGTGTAGAAAAGATGAAATGAAGAGGAGAGGTAGAGGCTTAGAAGAGGCGTGACCAACTTCTAAAAAGATTCAAGCAAAACACTAATAGAAGTGCAAACTTGAGAGTGAGAATTTGAAGACAAATGAGCTAGCAACTTAGGCAACATTTCATTATCAATTCAAATCTGATTTACAAGGGAGCTAACACTTGTATTTATGGTGCTATGGGTAGTTAATGTGCAAGCTTTAACCCTAAAAACTCTTCAGATGGTCTAGAGTTGCATTGGGTCAAAGGAGGCTCAATTGTAACTCTAGCTAGACTCTTTCTTTTTCTATTTACACCCTATTCTAATTGGCCCAATACATGGCCCATGAAAATTGGCCTAAAACATGGTCCAAGAAAATAGCCTAAATACAAGCCCAAAATAGAGTATACACTACCCTGTATAATGTTTATAAAACTAGATAAAAATGGAAGAACATTAACTCTCCTTGAAACGAGAGTCTTCTAAGATCTTTTTTTCTACTTCCAATCTTCTTAGCAAAATGTTTTGAGGTTGGATGAGTTTTCATTAGGTGTTCTGTGTGTGTTTTGAAACTGCTCACTATTAATAAAGGATGCATTTTATCATTAGATGTAGAATAGATGATATTATGACATCTATTAAGCACCAAACTTCGGTGGCTTAATTTTTTTTTACTTAATCTGAAGTGAAATATTCTTAAATAAGTTAAAAACTAATTTATTAATTTTATTAAATACACTCTAAATATGATTATTTCTAATGAGATATCAATATAAAGTCTTACCATTAAAATGTTTATATTGGAATAAACATTTTTATGAATAAAATGAATAAATTTAAGTTATATAATAATGTAAAAATAATTAAAATTTAATGCCATTTAACCCTTTATCTTACTTTTGAAAATTTCTGATCTTACTTTATTCCTTCCATTATTAAAAAAATATCTCATATTATAATATTATATATATTTCATTAAAACAACATGTATATGATCATGGATAGATAACTCACTTTAATGTTTTCACTCTATTATTTAATGACACTTACTTAAATGGATTAAAATATATTGATTCATTAAAGTACATAGTCCTCATTTATGTGGCTCATGTCTAATTTACTTACTCTTGATTTGGGTAAACATTTCATGAAAGAGTGAATGTGCCTTAGATGTATGTTAGAGAAAGAGTCTCTAGTGAATTTATTTTTATTAAAAAACACTTTGGAGTTGTTCAAAGGATAATGTAACATAGGAGTGGTATGTAACTTTATAGGTTAATCTACCCACTAAAAAGGGAAACATAAAAAAATAGTGTAAATGCGAATTTTGAAAATTATAAAAAATTGGTAAAAAAGAAGTTACAGTTGTCTAAGATCAAGAAAAATACAATAAATATATTATAAAACATTAATTTACCAGAAAAACATTAAATCAATAGTATTCCGTATTTTAAAAGGAAAATACTATTTGATATAATTTTTGATGTGATAGTTTTAAAAGAAATATAAAAAAATAATAGTATTAGAAATTGTAAAATAACTATAAAAAAAAAAGTGAGTTATAAATGTAAGATCCTTCATTTTAACATCATGAAACGGTTTTTCAAATCGGAGAAACCTTATCCTAACCCAGTTAATCCAAGAATACAATGCTAAATGGACCCTATATCAACTGGTTCTAACAATTCTGCACACAAAATAAGGTCCTCTGTAAGCGCCACCACCCCATTAGGAGGGAGAAACAGAACCCTGTTCATAACTTTTTCACTGGGCAGTGAACTGTTTCTCAGAAGGTGGAGAAAAATAATTTGTCCTATAGACAAAAAAGTGATCCTTAGATTCCTTTCCAACTTCCTTGGATTATTCTCTCTTCCCACACAACCACTTTAGTTGGATACTATTCTATCCCAACTCATTCATCAGATAGCATCTTTACAACCATGAGAGCCACTGCAATCACTATAAATCCCTCGTTTTCTCCACCCTTTTGTTCCTCATCGTCTTCTCCACACCCTACTAGATTTCAACGTTTTAAGTCCGCAGAATTAAAACCCATCACTCTTTCTTGTATAGGCGCACGGTTGTGCTCTTTTCAGGGGTTGAAAGCAACTGGGGGTAGAAAAAGTTTTGTGCTTGAGGCTGGAAACATCATCACGGCAGAGGTTGATTCTCTTGGAGAAGGGGAGAATGAGGGTGCTTTGCTTGGCTCCGAGAATGAGGGCAATTCAAGACCTCGGAGAATCGCTCTCTTTGTTGAACCTTCTCCCTTTGCGTGAGTCCCCTTTGTTGCTGCTTTTGATTTGCTCTTGGTTGTGCTTAGTGTCCAATGCTTCATTGAATGTGGGGTGTTTGATAGACCTTGTTGCCTTTTGCCTTGGTTGTTTTGCAACTTAAGAACCGTAATAACAGGGCAAGTGTCATGCTGCGCTCAAGGAATCAACTTGTTGGTATGGCTTTAGAGTTGACTTTGTGGCATTTGATGAATTGACTGAGTTAGTGTGTAGTTTTATGTCAAGTGACATGGGCAAGGTTTTTAAGTCGGAGCTTGCAACTGCATTTTTTGCCGTAATGTTGAAGTGTTTTTTTGAGGTCTCTGCAATTGCATCAGTTGTATTTCTCCACAATTTTTTGCAATATCGCTAATCACAATGTAACTGGGATTGTATCACAATTTAAAACACTAGTCATAGCCTTTTATGATGTCAAAGTTCCACATTTGGTTAATCTGAGTTTATATGTGGGGTAATGTGTTGATAATACATACTATAACTAGTTGTTCAAAGAATACAGAAACAGTTTTCAGTTTTTGTCTTTTAACATGCTATTGCTACTGTACTCAGCCATTGTGTTGCATATTCTGTTATGAAGTTGGATTTAAATGATGTTCTGTTGGAATTAAGATTGCGTCAAATTAATTGAGGTGATTCTGTGTTTGTCTTTTTCCAATGTCTATTCGATTAGCGTAGTTTAACAATCAGAAAAGTTTGATGTTAGCAATTTTATCGTGCTGCATCTTAGATTTCCGAATACTTGGTGTAAAATAGTGTTTAGTATATGCAAACATGTATGTACCTAGACATTAACTGTGGGAACTTAGATGAGCAATTGCTCTACGAAGGTTCTAGCTTCTCTCTTCATTGCACTCCAAATGGGTTTGAACTATACTATGCATTATTCATTCTTCAGAAGATGTGTGGTATCAGCAGCATACGAATTCAGGAAAAATATGTTTTTAAAATTATGTCTATTTTGCAGATATGTCTCAGGATACAAAAACCGGTTTCAAAACTTCATCAGATGCCTTCGTGAAATGGGGGATGAGGTAACTTTTTATACTTATGTTTCTATGTATGCACATGTTTATTTACATTATCCAGAAAACTCAAAATTTAGATTAGATAGCTTCTGCGCATTACAGTCATAGTGCTTACACATTTTTCCTGTATTTTTTTTTCTTTTACATCACATGCTAACTAGTTATGTTTATTTGTCTGTTATAGGTGATGGTTGTGACAACACATGAGGGAGTGCCCCAGGAATTTCATGGAGCCAAATTAATTGGATCTTGGAGGTTGCTAACACTGATCTCTTAGTTTCTTAGCTCATTTTTCACTTTCTCAACCCTTTTTTCTACTTGTAATACTAATTTTTTTTGTTTTAAATCACAATTTTTTTATCTTTCTGTCGTGAGGTTATCTATTTTTTCTTAATTTTATTCGTTGCATATTTTTGTCAACTGTCATTCCCCTGCCTCATATTCTGCTGTTATATATTTGTGCACTCACTCTTAAATTTCTCTAGTATCATTGCTTTAGGATTTTTAATATTTTGATATCCGATTTAGAATGTGAAGACATTTTGACATTTTCTACTATCATTCCTTCCTAGTTTTATTGATTGAGATGCTCTCTAAGGATATGATTACCATTGTGGATACGCATGAGGAAATATCTGTGCTTGAATTACACAGTGGAGGCTCTATTATAGAGTTAATATATAATCACAAGAATCATAAATATCCTAATGTAATTACGAGATTTTCTATGTAGAAGAAGAGAAAAAGAAGCATATGAAATTTATGTTTATAACCGTTGTAATTTCTATGTTTGCAAGATTTTATTGGTCTTTTTACACAATCAACACTTTTTCCAACTACTAGCACGACCATGTTTTTTATACTAACAGTTTGCATTTATACCAAAACACAATGAGAAATGCAGCTTTCCCTGCCCTTTGTATCAGAAGGTACCTCTCTCCTTGGCACTTAGTCCAAGAATAATTTCAGAGGTAGCCCGGTTTAAGCCTGACATAATTCATGCATCGTCGCCAGGCATAATGGTTGGTCTGCAATTCCTCTATATTTTCATTTGTTAAATTTTTTGGGGTTATTATGGATTGTGTAGTGTAAAGACTTATTTGCCACATTACGTATCTAATGCTGGCTTAATTTCAGGTTTTTGGAGCTCTTATCATTGCAAAACTACTGTGTGTTCCTATTGTCATGTCCTACCACACCCATGTACCTGTGTGAGTTCTATTCAATTTACAGATTTTCTGAATATATTTACCATTTTAGTTTTCATGTTGTTAACTATTTGACAAGTTTATCAAGTAGTATTACTAGAAAGTCCAAGTATAGTTTCCCAATAGATTTGCGTGTGTTTAACCAATTGTGCAATTTTACTAGTTCTTTTACTAAAGACTTAACTAGAGATATTCATTAGAATTAGATGGTGAGGTAATTATAAATTAAAAAGCATTCAAAACAACCGAACTTTAAATTATATAACCTGCCTAGGATAAATATTCACGGGGTTGGATCTCATGAAGTCATCTCAATACACTTTCTTCAACCAATACATCTCCAACATGACCCAACATTCACACAACAAGTTCATTAGCCCTAATTCCTAAAAGGCGAGTTCTAAATTTTAATGCAAAAATACCAATTCTTTAATTCTTTTTACACAAAGTTTGCATGAGGATCAAGTGTTATAAAATGCCTCAGAGATAATATAGTATGTATGTCTAATATTATACCCCTAAGCTGCATAGTCTTGAGGACCAAGTTCTAAATACTTTTTATCAACAAGGACCAAGTTCTAAATCATTTTCCAATATTTAAAATCAACCCAAAGCATAGTTGATTAAGCCATACAACATTGCATTACACCCTGGTGGCTAGGCCTGTCTCCAAGCCATGGAACTCTAGCATCAAACTGAGCACCTATTATCATGTAATCATCATGTACCTGCAGAGAAAGAAGGGACAACTTATGCAAGATATTAAACCATGATCCTGAACTGTCCTTGGCGCAGAGGCCATTGGTAGCCTAGCGAACTTGTTAACACTCTCGCTGGGCGAGGCTTTTGATCGTTGGGTGAAAGGCTAGAGTTGACTTCAACCTTCCATGGCTTCAAGCTTGCATTTCTCTAAAAAATTGATAAATAGTAACCACTTCTATAACCAAAAAATGTTTAAATGACTTTTAACAGCAAAATGAAGTTTATAGCATGAATACAAATACAGAGGTCAAATGCATATGATAAAATAATTTATTATTACACTTATCACATGTCACTTTTGCTTATAATTATTCTGATATGACACGATGCTATGATGTCAGAAGTGATCTATGTTAAATCATATATTACTTATGGCTGATCTTGTTTAGTTTCCAGGTACATCCCAAGATATACCTTTAGCTGGTTGGTGAAACCCATGTGGTTGATCATAAGTATGTATACTTTCTTTCTTATTCTTTCTAATTTGGACTCAAATATTGATAAACAGAACATTAATTTTTTTTATGTAGAATTTCTTCACAGAGCAGCTGATCTGACTCTGGTTCCATCTGCTGCCATAGCGGGGGATCTCCTAGCAGCTAGAGTCACAGCAGGTGAACATAAAACCCCCTTATCTAGTCTTTTTAGCTATTCTTAATTGGTAATAGCATCTGAAAATATGCATTTCTCGGTGTGCCTACTGTTATGCTGCAAAAATTTGACGGAGTCTTTCCCGTGTTGGAATCCAGCTAACAAGATTCGTCTTTGGAACAAGGGTGTTGATTCTGAAAAATTCCATCCCCAATACCGCTCCTATGAAATGCGATTAAGACTAAGGTTTGGACCTTCCTTTTTTCCTTTTTCACTTGTGTTCGAGTTTTGTTAATGATGGCATTTCATCCTATTCTTAAGCATTTGTCATGCAGCGATGGTGAACCGGAGAAACCCTTGATAGTTCATGTTGGACGGCTTGGAGTAGAGAAGAGTTTAGATTTTCTCAAAAGGTAGTGAACATCATTATGAAATTTGCATAACTTTGAGAAGTATTTGCATTCAAAATTTCCAGTCAATCTTAAAAATCCAGCATATGAACTAAGAGCAGCAAAAACTGCTTATTGTTGGTTACTGATGTATCAATGCTAAAAGAGGACTAATTGCTTTTGGCAGGCTTATGGATAGGCTTCCTGATGCCCGAATTGCTTTCGTTGGCGATGGACCATACAGGTGACTAGTTCTGACACCCCTTCTAAAAAAACCCTGTTTGGTGCTTTTGTCCACATCTCATGCTTTTATGATATATATTTTACTCCCCTAACTCTATAGATAAAGCAATGTTAACATAAAGACTTTGACAACTTCTAGTAATATGAGTTAACTACCAGGGAGGAGCTAGAGAAAATGTTTGAAGGTATGCCTGCAGTGTTTACTGGAATGCTAGGAGGGGAAGAACTATCCCAAGCATATGCTAGTGGAGATGTGTTTGTCATGCCTTCAGAGTCAGAGACACTTGGTCTTGTGGTTTTGGAAGCCATGTCTTCAGGGATACCTGTGGTGGCAGCACGTGCTGGAGGTATTCCCGATATTATCCCTGCAGATCAAGACGGAAAAACTAGCTATCTGTATAATCCTGGAGATCTTGAAGATTGCTTGAGCAAACTAAGGCCACTTTTGCAGAACAAAGTGTTAAGAGAAACCATGGCAAAAGCTGCGCGTGAAGAGATGGAGAAGTATGATTGGAAGGCTGCCACACAAAAGATTCGCAACGAGCAATACAATGCTGCCATTTGGTTCTGGCGCAAGAAAAGGGCTCAACTGTTGAGACCCTTCCAATGGCTGTCAAAACGGTTTTCCCCATCACCACAAGTCAACTAAGGTAATGCAACCTCACCTTCCAAGCTTAGGCTGGTTCCTTGCATTGGATTCACGGAAGACTTGTTTGAGATATGTGTAGTTGATAGTTTAATGCATTCATCTCTTTTTGAATGTAAGGAAACATACATTATAGTGGCTTGCACCCTATTTGCCATTATAAAGGGGATCAAGATCAAGGCCACAGATTTGATCCTTCATGCCCTATTCTATCAAATGAAATATTTGAATGCAAAATCATATTAGATTATAGGATCATCATAAGAGGCAAATGGATTTTACTTTGATATCTTTCTGGACTGTTTCACAAGGTACATGTGCAATCAAGAACATATAACTAGTATTTATTCACGTTGTGAAACACAAATATGTATGGGTGACAAAACACAAAATAATGGATGGCCAAGGGAAAGAACTCTGATGCATGATCATTGGTGCTTTTAGTGCTATTATTTTAATCAAAATTAGATTAATCTTGGTAATCCTTTAAATGTAAAACTTACCCAAGAGACCAACACGAAATTGACAGGACAAATCTCTGTTCAATAAAAGTGCAGTAGTCACTTTTGTCCAACAAAATCTGTTCAATAGTAAGACTAATAAAAACAAGTGGTATTTCCTTTGCCTAGGCAAAGAAGTTTCCTGTACCCAAATTGTCTAGGACATAATACGATTAAGAATGGAGAAAAAAAAAATACCAGTTTGAACTGTTAGAAAGAAAATGGCACGGGAGCTTTGGGTGTTTCATCCTACACCCCCAACAAATTTCTCCCTGCACCCCATCATTTTCAGAATAGACTGTTTTACTTCTTTTAAAAATGACTTTATGAATTCTGGATTTATCATTCTGGAAGTCAAAAAACTGTTTCAGAATAAATATTCCAGAATAGTCTTTTGGTCTTCCAGATTTCTTATTCTAGAAACACCTTTTCTTTTTGAAACATCCCCTATTCTAGAATCACCCAAAACAATCAAGGATAATTTGGGTATATTGAAGAATGTAGAGGTGCAGGAAGAAAAATGTAGGAGTGGAGGAAGAAACACCCTAGACGACCTTTTGGACTTCAAATGCTCTTAAAACACCAATCTCCTAACAGGCTTCTTCTTTCTGCACTCCCACAATTTTCGAAATGACCATTTTATCCTTCTTAAAGTGATTTTTGGATTACCCATTCTGAAAATTTTCTAAAACACGCTTTTTGGAATTTTTGGAATATGATTTGTGGAATTTCTAAAATAGGATTTCCATAACAGTAAACAGAATTGCTAATAGGTATGAAGAACATAATAAGTTTTTTTGGAACAAACTTTCTAGAAAATATATATCTTATTAATAAATTTTCTGAAATGAATTTTTTAGAACAAACTTTTTTTGGCAACTCGTTCTCTCTCTCTTCTACCCCTTTTCTTTTGCAACTGTGATGAGTAGCAGCAGCAACAATGGAAGTGGTGGCAGCAGCACTGGTATCGTGTAGTGAAAAAGGATAATTTAGTCTTTTTCAGTTAATAGTAGGATACAGTAAGTCATGGTGGTGGTGCAGGAAGCAAAATCCCTTGTAGCATCATAACAAATCCAGTCCAATCACATAGACACCTCCTAAAATATAAAAATATATTTCAAAATACTCATTCAAAATAAAATGAAAAGTGTCCAAAATTTTATGAAGGTAAGAACCGAAAAAGAATGAAGAGACTCACTGGCTAAAGAATGGCACAGACCTAACAAACAGAGAACAATGGAACAAAAACACAAGAAAGCCATCAAAACTTGCTATGTTACTTCTTTGCCTTTTTTTTTACTCACCTTCTTCTCTTAAATAAAATTATAGAGTTTTTATGCTTTTTGATATTTTCAATACTTTCCCTTTTCATGGTAAAATAGGGAGAGAGAAAAGAGAACAGCCATTTATTCTGTCTCCCTTGCTTTCCTTTAAAAGTGCAAAAATTCAAAAATGCATGAAGAAAGTTAGCATCTTTTCACTGTCATAATGGGATCACTCTTTTGATAAGTAAATGATCCTCATCAACTATAATCACATTCCATATAATTATTACAATCACTCATATGTTGAGTCAAAATGTAAATTATTAGTTACACTTTTCTGGCGTCAAGCAATTCACGTGCAAAGAATATGGTGATATTACTCATTCAGGACTTAAGTTTTACTTTCATTTCACCTTTTGTGTACACACTTGATTACTATAAAGTAATCATAATATTTTTTTACATTTCTTTATTTAACTTCCCTTTTACACTCTCATTATTTGGTTAACTTCTATATTCTATCTACTTCTTTAGTTTATCTTTACTTTTTTTAAATGTGAAGGGACATGGAATATCTCTCTTTCTCCAACTATTCATATAGAAATAGCACCAGTTTGTATAGTAAGGAATATTTCTACAAGTAGCAATCGTAAATATTTTTATTGATTAACAGAACAGAACATTCTGAATCAATTTAATAGAATATCATATTGTTATAGTAAATGTGGTTAATAGATGTGATATAAGTGATAAATAATCTAGTATTTTAAATATGAAATTATGAGTTTAATTTCTAAATATTTATTGTGTCGGTCAGAATCAGACGAAATCTATAAATCTGATTGATCGACATATTTAAAATGCATCAAGACGAGAAGAAAATTAACAAACCTGAACCGTACAAAAAAAAATTAGATAATACATTATTAATCGTTATCCAAATGTTAATTCAGTCCAATGATAAGAGATTCGTAATAAGTATATAAATAGTTCCTAGTTTTGAGAAAAAAAATGTCATTATTTGTCAAGAATATAATTGAGCGTCAGAGCATTTTTTTTGCAGGTGTCATCCCAACCGAAAGCCTACGAAGAAAGTAGAGCTTGAGTGGAGTGGATGAGTGAACTCAGAAAGGGAGAATAAGTTATACTAGTCCCAAAAGTGCAAAGAAGATTATGAACCGACCAAGACGAAAAAATAAATTGTTTAGCCGGTTCTCTTCATCCTTTTGTCCAATAACGTTTATAAAAAATGTTTATTGCAAAATCATCTTTTAGATAAAATTTAGTAACTCGATTAAATTTTTAATTTTTAAAAAAATACGAAAAAAAAAACATAAATGGACAGCGACTAAATATGTTTATGTAATGAAAACGAAGAGAGACACATAACATCTTTAAAGAAATTTCTTCATAAAGACTTTTAGAGAAGAATAAAATTAAATGAATTTATCTGAAAATTAAAATTATCTCAAATGAGTTTCTTCATAAGTTAAATAAAAATAAATTTAACTTAAATATAATCTAATTTATAGAATTTCACCGATATAATTTTTTTATATTTTATTTTTTAACATGTAAATAAGTTATTTTTAACTTATAGAAAATTTGTTTTTATTTTTATTTTTAAAAATTATGGAGAAATTTATCTAAATTTCATAAAGTAGTACATTTAAAATATTAATTTTAACCTTCTCAAATTCATAAGATAGTTATTTATTAAGGAAGATATGCCTAATTATACGTTATTATTTTAACACTTCATGTGGACTTAAAGTTTGGTTTCAATTGTTAGAGTTTTGACATGAAACAGCATTAGTTTCTTTATTTTATTTTATTTTATTTTTCTAATCTCAATTTTGTTGCCCTTCATATTAAGCTCTTTCAAACCAGTCTAATGAAAACATTTCAAATCAAGGTCATAAATCTAAGCTTCCAATTAAAAATGTTCTGCTGAGAATAATGATTTATCAGTAACACTTGCATGTATCATGGTTCTTCTCCATCAGAAGTAGATGAGTGAGCTTTACTATGAAGCATAAAACTTCTTTTGAAATTGTTGGAAGGAGAAACTCAAGATGTTTACACACAAAAATTAAGGAGAAATCTATAATGGTAGTAAACTAAAATTATTGTAGTTGGAGATTAGTGACCAAAATTTTAGCAACCGTGTGAATAACTTTGACTGGTGTTATAATAATTCAGAATGGTCCTTCAAGTGTTTTCTTCTTGTTAATAAACCCTAGGAAAGTTGGTCATAGAATAGTTAAGTCCTTTAATAATAGTGACATATTGTAATTTGAATGAAGGTATTGCACCATGAAAAGGAAGACATAAAAGGAATTCCAAGCATATAATCATATTGCCTACGCAAATAAAACAGAGAACAACTCATACCACCAGCTTTTAGCATGTCATGGTGTTCCCCAACCAAAGATCACTTTGTCAATAAAAAAAACCCTAGTGCATTATTATAGTTCTTTTTTCTTTTATGCATCATAGTTTACAAGAAATGTCTCCTCAATAAGACTGTTTTCTTCCTTATTATAGTGATTTCCATGTTAGACAATTCCATCAACCACACTTTTTCAATATTACTCAATGTTTCGACTTTAAATTTGTTGATATAAAATCACTAGAGTCAATTATCATATCCAAGATATTATTTGTTTTGAAATTTGAAGTTCCATCACAGTTTTATTCTTACAAAAATATTTCGATAAATTAAGAGAGAAATATGTATATAAATTGTTCTTGATGTCAAGTTCTAAACAATGTGAGATTATGTTGGAAATATGAAACATAAACCAATTTTATAAAAAAAATAAAAAATAAAAAAAGTTAAAATTTAATCAACTCAAGAGTGCTACTTAACTTCATTATGTTGTAACTTCATTATTTACAACATATTTATTTTGAGATATTATTAGAGATCTTAATTTAATTTGTGAGTTTTCCTGTCTCATATTATTTTTAAGAGATTTATTTCATTTATATTTTATTTAATTATTGATAAAATATATATTTTTAAATTTTTATTATTATTATTATTATTATTATGTATCAAGATTTTAATTTTTTTTATCTCATATCAGTGTATGAGATGAAGAAATAAAATCATGTCTTATAAGTCGTGAATAACTCTTAAAGAAGGAATTTTGTGATAATTTATAATGGAGAAACTTTTTGGGTTGCATTATTATTTCTTCATAAGTTTTTGGTTTGAGTGGGTGGGACCAAAATTGTAGGTGGAAGCAGAGTGACGAGTACTGTGCCTTTAACAAAGGTTGCAAAAGCAACAACAGTTTTAGTGCCTACAATTACTAACACCAATAACAAAAGCACCAACAAAACAATAATTCTTTCTATTTCTTTTTATTATTTTTTATCTATTTTTTGAACCGTCCAAATTCTATGATTTTGGGAAATATAACCAAAGATGAAAAGCCACAATGTTATATATATCTGAGAACTTTTCTTTAAGCATGTTACTCACTCTTTGTTATTTACTCAATGTAGATGGATAAAATATTGGCTTAATCATTTTTTAATGGCAGTCAAAAAATATTTTTTTTTGCCACGCATCATGGCTATAAGATCAACTTTTTTAGTTGAAAATGATTGTTAACATCAATTCTAATATAACACTGCGAATGAAAGAGTTTATGTGGTCTCAATATGAAATTTTCAATATCGTTTAGCTTTTGGTAAATCATGATCAATAGTTAATGATTAAAAAATAAAAAATATAATATCAATTTTTAATTATACTCACTTGTTATATATTTAGCACGAGTTTTTGCACCACTTTCCCTTGGTTTAGTTCTTGGAAAATGTAGAATGTTAAGTAAAATATGAAATTAAAAAAAACATTTTTAAAATTGAATTTGGTCCATTAAGTTATTTATCCAACTATCATTCGGAAACTTTGTTATCAAATACGTGAAATGACACATCATTTGTCACTTTAATATTATTCACTTAATACTCAATGATAAAAGAGACTACACATTTAGAGATGTTTTTTTTAACATATTATCTACTAAATTTAAGATTTAAAAAAAAAGTAAAAAATAAAATATCTTTAAAATGAGTAAGGGTAAACAAAAAAGAAATCTACTTATTTTAATTAAAAAAAGAAAATTTAAAGTAAGCACAAACATAATAAATATTATTATTAGAGATGTTAAAATAGTCCATCCAACCCACTTTGATTGAACTAACCACTTAATAAATTTGTGTTGACAAGGTTGAACCTCTATTAATAAATCATTTTTATATGTTTTAAAAAATTAAAAAAGAGATGTTTTGTTAAAAAAAATTAATTTTATACAAGAATATGATATATAAATTATAATGAATATATACTTTTTAATAAAATAATATTTCTTTAAAAAAAAAAAATATAGTTATCACTCCATAAAGCAAACCAATTAATTATAGTCAACATAATAAAAAAATTCATTATCACATATCTCGAATTATTATATACTAAATAACTTTAGAAGGAGAGAATGACACACATTCCACAGCATACATAGTATGCATTAGGTCATGTCAAACCCTAATGTTGGGTCACAAGATCTCAAGCTAAGACCATGTTTGGACACTGATAAAAGTTAATGAACCAAACACTCACTATGAAGATAAACTCAAACGATGTTAAAATAAACCCAGATTATGTCACTACACTCATTAGCTATCTAAGAGATGAATTATAGAAGAAATGCTTGATGAATTTTTCAATGATTTTAGTTGGTATTATTTTTTTATCAAAATTTATTAAAAATACTTCAACCGATTTGCAAAACTTTTCTTAATTGACGTTATATTTGATGTCAATAACATTTATTTAAGCTAACATAGATAAAAATTACTATTATAATGTTGATGACGAAAGGTTTTAGTTGTTTTTTTTTTTATTAATATTGGCTGAACTAGTTGACATTGGTAAAAAAATCTTAATTAATGTTGATGGAAAATCTTCTCACTTAGTATAAATAAAATACTAACAAACTATAAAAGAATACAATTTGTATCAATGATGAAAATAATTATTACTACAAAGGCCGAGAAAAAAATAATCACACATCAATAAAAAAAACCATCATCGCATATCTCACTTGAAAAAAAATTAATTCACATAAAAATAGTTTCTTTTTGGCAAAAAAAAAAACTCTATCTAAATATTATATAAAAAATAACATGTACAATAATAAAAATAAAAAAACTCTTGTAAATCACGATAGAACTCTTATTAACATGAAAATTCTAGTGAACAATAACTAAAAAGTAATTATCTCGATAATCTCTGAATCTTATTTAGGTTGATGATATCCTAATCAAAATCAAGTTATAAAGAAAATCATAACAAAATATAAATTCTTATTTTTTTTATAAAATTTAAAAATTTCTATCTAATTTTAAGTAATCCAATCATTCTAATAAAATTATAAAATTTTAACTTTTTTAAAAGTTTTATCCAAACAACATATTTTACTATAAAACATTTCAAATCCTCTTAAAAGTATCATTGAAACACTATAAAATCTGAATATCCCATAAATAATGTAGTTTCAATTTCATACTCTAATTATTACCTTTAGTTGCCTGAATCCACCTTGTACAATACTTTTCAATTATTAAACAAAACAATATCAAGCGTAACATAAAAAGAATTCAAAGAATTATGGATATATTTGAAGAAACTTTTTTTAAGAGAAAAAGAAAATAAAAATGTAATTCTCCAAATAAATTAAAGTTATCTCATATTATAAGTTAATTTTAACTGAAAAAAGGGACTTTAATTTTTCTTATTACTTTTCTTTTAAACAATGCTTATATAAAAGTTCTTTTTTCCAACATATCCTACAAGCTTAACTACAATTTGCATGGATCAATTTATTTATTTTTTTATAAAATCTTAGCATATAAATTCGGTCCTAAAGTACAAACAAATATAAAGCTGTTCCTAACCCACAATAACAGAATCCTCCATAGAAAGGCATAAGGTTCCAAGATAAAGAGATTGGGATTTGGAATTTGAGTAAGAACATGATCCCATGGTTTGTTTTGTAATGAATTAAGTATTGATTAATGGGGAAGAAACAAGTCAAAGCTAAGTGGCAAATACCAAACCATAATCATGCATTGAAGATTATATAAAGTAAAATAAAATCACGATGCCCAAAGAGACAAGAAGCAAGAATAAAAAGAAAAATTAGATGCTCAGAAGCACAACAACCAGGTGATAAGTGATGAGAAAGAAGCATTTGATGCTCAAACTTGTGGCCTTTGCTTTCATCAATGGTCAAGATTCTGTCACAAAGTCCGTTTGGCCTTGACTCTCATACACCCATATGAACATCAATAGTCAACTTATTTCTGCTAGTATTTTACTAGTTGCCCAAACAAATCTTCTATGTCTTTTTCTCGACTAGAGATGCGAATATTTCATTGTATATAAGTGGATGCAAATCTCATTTTATGAGCTGGTTTTATGGAGTTAAGTTAGACTTAAAGTTCACTTCGTGATATGATATCAGAGTCATTTTTAATCTTATCTAACCACTCAGTTATATATAATGAAATGTCTTTATTTTATTTTAACGTAGATTACTAGCTAACAAAAAGTTTTATTTTGAGAAACACTTTTGAAGAGGTTAATGTATTGATATTAACTTAAAATTTGAAAGTAAGTGCAGATTTATATATCTGAGAGAAAAGTAGCTTGAACGAACTTTTCTTCCATGGAATCATGAAAAGCAAATGAATACATTATGTATCACTTTGAAGAAATGCAGCGTGAGTCAGCAATTCTGGAGCAAGCATATGATGACATGGCCTAGTGCTCAAATGAACTGCTTCCACTTGCCTAAAAAGAAAGCATGTGAGTGAACAATTCCTCCCTATGATAATTAACTCTGCCCACTACAATTCTTCTTCAACCTTCACAATCAATATTCATTCTCCACGTAAGATCAATACACCAATTGTCAACAATATGAACATATATATAATCAAAAGTAACTCGTGGACTTTAATTAAGGGAAGCACATTCAACAATAAACTATTGCACAATTGTGGACTTTCACCTTAGATCTTAATGTCCACCAAGTTGTGGAACTAATGGTTCCAAGACATTGTGTTTCATATCAAATGCTTTATGATTGATCACATTTTTTTTTGTACACGAGGACCAAACTTCTGTCCAATTCCTCACCACATTTGAAAAAGTTATGGTATAATCATACTTTATGGCTTTAAATACAACCCTGTTAAGCTAATAAAAATTAACAGTCCAAATTGCTTTATATTACACCACTAGTGCATCAACATGATTGATGCTTTTATTTAATTCTTTATGTAAACTTGGAACTGAATATTTATTTGAAGCATCTTTCAAAAAGGTAAGAGATAACTACTCTTCCTCAGGGCAATCTGCAGAGAACTCTTGCCTATATGGGAAGATGAACATCAGATGAAAGCTCACTCAAACTTTCCATCTAACTACAATCAAATTACCAAATATGTAATCTGAACATCATATTACACATCACCAAACTTAACTCCTCAGACAGACTAGTTCCAGACAACCTTAATATCAGACCAAGATTCGAACTAATCTCTACATACATTCTAGTTACTAAGGACTAACTCGAGTCCCTCCTCAACATATTCACACAAACCATCTATGAAACAGTCCAACATCGCTGAAAAGGGTTCAAACTTTTTGTACCTTCAAAACTCTAAACCCTGAATGAGATGCACAGATCATTGACGTTGCATCAATTGCATTTGCACACCAGTATCACAAGGTGAAAACTGGCATCCATGGAGATTGTCTAAGTATATTAAGCTCCTGTGGTCTAGATTCATATGAAGAAATCCCATGCAGTGGTGCTGCCATGAACATATTTCCATTTGTTGAATTGAAAACAAAAGGCATGTCATTACATGGCAATTTCCAATCATATTCCTGCTTAACCATGCTACACAGTTTCTGATTCTGTAGTGGTGAAGAAGGCCTGGTAGTGTCTGATGAAGGAGATTTTGTTTCTTGGAGATTGACCATTGTGATGTCATGGATACTGGATCTCCTCTTGTCCTTCCCTCCTGTAAGCTGCCTGAGGAAGTATTTCTGAGCATGACTTGCAACCTGGGTAGGTGTCCTTGTGGTCACAAAGTTCCTAGAGATGTTTCTCCAATCCCCTTTACCATACTTCTTCAGACCCAGCAGAAATTGCCTGTGGTTTTTTTGATAACCAAAGACTTCAGAACAGGCAAATAGCAAAAACTCTGAACTTAAGCAGATATGCAAATGCAAGGAACCAACAAGAAAAACATTTTCCAAAGTAAAAATAACATAAAAATCAGGCACATATTTATAAACACTCAACCAACCAAATACATAAATCAAACATCCTAAACTAACCAACAAGGCTTTGTAGTTACAGTTTTGTTACAATTCTTAATAGTATTTACAGATAAATGCAGTTGATAGGAAAGAACAGATGAATGCATCTGATGTGGCCATAATTGTAGTCCAAAAAAACTTGATATTGACAACAAAATCGCAGTAGCATAATAAAAAATGACTTAAACAACTTAAACAGAATGCTTTTTAGCATCCTAGCTAACCAATGATTCTTGATTATTCGAATCAACCATAAATTAGAACATTGATCTAAATTGGGATCTCTGCTGAAGGCATAACACACCAAAAGAAGGTGATGAGATGGAGTTAATTACCTGTGCTCTTCTTCAGTCCATGGCACTCCTTTCTTCCTTTCCTGCTCAGATGGCCTAGTGGACGCACCCCTTTTCCCTCCAACACTACAAAACTGCTTGAATTCGTCATAGCTTTGACTGTTAACCCACTCCAATGTGAAAGAACTGGTAGTATAGCCAGGAACTGGAATCAAACCTGCTTCAATGACACTCACATCTTCCTCAAGCTCTCTGTACTGTTGGATCACATCACCAACAGTTTTCCCTGGAATCATGGCTGCCACCCTCATCCATCTATCTGGGGTATCCTTATCATAGTAAGCCAAAGCATTCTCAAACAGCTTGTTTTCTTCTGCAGTCCATCCTCCTCCCTTGCTTTCCTGGAACAACCAGTTTGAATTTTGGAGATAGGAGGCTGGAGACAGTGCTTCAATTGCCCTATGCATGATCTCACTAACAATTGAACATAGCAAGCAGGTCAAAACAATAAATTTTGAAATCAACTCTCTCTCTCTTAGAAAAGTTCAAAGAGAGAGAGATACCGGAGATAGGAATGCACAGGATAGGAGCCTATATTGGACAAAGGAATCCAAAGAGACTTTGTTTCCAAAACTGAAGAGAATCAATGAGGGGCAAAGCATAAACCCGTAAGAAACTCTTCAGATCTAGGAGAAGAGGAGACAGTCACCATAACAACGAAAGGAGAAAAGAAAAGGCTAAACCCATATCAAAATTATAGAGTGACAGTCAATAATTGGTAGGGCTGTGAAGAGTATAGAAGATACACGTATCTAAGTAGTATTGGACTGTCAGTGGTAGAATCTTTGATAGAACCAAAAACAGTAAAGAGGGGGCAACTGGGAAAAAGCAAAAAGCTAGAGAGATTTGAAGAGGAATAGAAGTGGGTGTGAGAGTGGTACAATGAGTGAAGAGAAATGTGTCAGATGTGTGAAGTGATTGAAGGACAGCGATCTCTGGAACAGAGAAGAGGAGAGAGATAGTCAAAGGGGTTGAGTTGTGATTGGTGCAGAGGATGTTTGTGGGGGCTGAGAGTGAGACTAATAAGGTGACAGTGACTCACTAACAATCTTTGGTTTGGGGTGAGACGATGAAGGTGTCCTTGTCAACTCATCAACACATTCACAAAGGAGAAATGAGAGCAACCTTAGGAGTCCATGCCCCACACTGTTCATCTTTTGCTTCTGCTATTTTTTCTCTAAGTTTAAAACACTTTATAGGATTTTTCCCCCTATTTAAAAACTATTTCATTTAGTATATTGGTATACATTTTTAATCTCATTTTTTTTTGTTTTTACACTGTAAAATTATAACTAATAAATTAAAATTATATTTTTATGAATTTAAAGGAGTTAAACAAGCATTTGCTTACGAATTAGAATAATTAATTTTTAGATTTAAAGTATGTCATTTGTAATAGTTAAAAATTGCCAATAATAATTGAGTGCTAATAAATTTTAATAAAAATTTTAGGATTTTAAAATGTCAAAATCATATTAATTAGATTTATTCAAAAAGTTGAGACTAAAATCAGGATTGAACTAAATTAAAAAAAATAAAAAGCATTTTTTTTTTTACTTTAGAAACTTTTTAGGAGAGAAAGTAACATTTATTTAAGGATGAAACTGATATACATATCAAATTATTGATCAAGTGGTATGATTTATACCAGCTTTAAAATTGTTTTCAAAGTGATTTTTTTTTTCTAACAATTCTATATCTTTTAACATTTTTTTAATAATAATGGAGTTTTTTTTAACACTTTATTGTTTCAATGTAAATTCATTATTTAATCTATAATTATTAGGTCTTTAATTAATATAATTTATGATTTAATTTTAGCTATGAATTTAATTAATCTATTTACACTTTTAAATTAATTAGTTTTGTCTGTTATTTTTTAATTTTTTTGAATAGTGATTTAAATATTCTAATATATAAAATTAATATAAAAAAATCCTAATCAAATTTTAGAATTTAATTTTAAAATATTTTTCATTACAAATAATTTTAATAAATATAATTAATTTCAATTAAAACTTAAATCTTAACTAGTATTATTTTTATCTTTTGTAAACCTTAGTCCATTAATCAGGAAAAATAATTGGATGAAGGTATATTTATAATTTAAGCCACCACCAAAGCAAAAGAAAAGACAAGGATGAGTCATATTGTCATTCAAAATTACTATTAAGTAATTTGAACTTAATTTTTATCTCATGGAAATGGATAAATATGTTCATCTCATATCTCATAATCTCTTATGAGATTTAATGTATAGATAGGCACGAAAGAGTGAATAGTGTTTCCAAGATTCCTCAATTTGTTATAATTTGGTAGATTAAGTTAGTTTTTTTTTTAATTTATCAATCTATTATCAATCTATTGTGGTCTTTCTTACTAGATTAGTCAAATCAACGCTTAAAGGTGAGATGAGGTGGAATTAACCTATTTTTATAAAATTAAAAAATTAAATAAAAATGGTTTAATATTAATTTTTTATATTATATTATTCATTAATACTTACAAAATTAAGTTTCAATTATTAATTAAAATAAAGTAATTTAACATATAAAATTAATAATCATTTTTATTTATCTAATTAAATACATTAATTAATAAAAATTAATAAAAATTAATAAAATATTTATGTGATTAAGTATATTTTTAATATATATAATAAAATAAAAATAAACTTAAAAAAAAAAATCGTCTTTAATAAGACATACCATGATTTCATATCTGTTTAGTCATGATGAACTAATCCTTTCTAGAGCCACATAATGATGGATCAAGTCTAAAACGAATTGAATTAACTCATTTTACCACCTTTTGGAAGAAATGTTTAATAAGTTGATTTTTTTTCTTTCTCACTTTTAATATGAGTACCTATTTATCACTTGAATAAGTTTAAAATAATTCTACTTTCCTTTTCATTTATATCTCACGCTCACTTAGGTACAGTTTGGATCCGGGTGAACACTGTTCACTCGGATTGAAAAGTGAGCAAATCTTGTATTTGTATCTACTGATTTGCGGGGAATAGAGGGAGGAGAAAGGTAGAGAAAGTGAAAAAAGAATCTTGGCTGAATAGTGAAGATTTGGAGAGAAAGTTTTATATTTGACCTTATTATCCTTCACCCATGTGCCATAACAGTTGCTACATGTAGCTCTGCAAATATTCGTTCTGCACTCCAGCTCTTTTTTATCTTCTCTACTTTCAATCTCTTGAATTTTTTTTCTTCCATCACTCACTTAAGTTAATTAACCTTAAATTTAAGTTTCCTACTACATTTATCCTTCAAGTTCTCTACTTTTATCACATATTTCAATTTTATCTTTCATAATCTCCTAAACTCTTTTTATTAGGTGAAAATTTGAGTTACAATTTTTTTATTTTCAAATCTCACTTTGATATAAAACTTCATTAATGTAAAAAGTATTGATTATAAACCCTAAACCTTTGTTATTTTGAATTATTATAAAAAATTGTAACTATCTTGTACATTTTTTTTTATCGACAAAGAATAATTAAATTAAAAGGAAACACTTCAAGGATATCTCAACCCTTATACAAATGCCTCAATCTCTCTTTAGAACTTTTAAACATATAAGTACTATAAGCACCTAAGGAAAAAGTTTTGCTCCCTGTGAAACAATTCTGCAGCCAAGAAATGCTCCCCCCATGTGCATTGTGCTTGTTGAACCTTATGGAAGGCATCTTACACACCTAAAATTCCTACATGATCATGCTTCAAATTCTGCCTAAGTGTGTTGCAATTTCCTACACAACCGAACTGCAAAATTATGCAGTAAACTTCACAGATAAAACCTGCAACTTTTGAAAAGAACAGAACCTCCCCTGCACCTACAACTTCCACTTATTTGTTTTCCATGGTCCCTTATACTTATCTACACTCCTGAGGAATCCTGCATCTAAACTCTAAATTTGATACAATAGAGCTGCGACTTTGTATGCTGCTACATTGTATCAGGCACACCACCCTTAGCAGATCCAGAGAACTTGTGCAAATAACATAAGCTACATCTCTACTTAACAGAATTATAGGTGAACAAACACTCAATCATGCTCCTTGAACATAAAATGCTACATAAGCCATGACATAACTACTCCACAATAAGCATTTCAAATGCTTTATGCACCTCTGCTAGAAAAAACCTCCTCAATGTTGCTAAGAAGCATAAGCATAGAAACGTTGGATTAACATCCACTATTGAAATTTTAGTATATGACTTACAAAAAACCCTTGCACTTAAAACTTTTATGCACTTATGGATGATAAGTGCCTTAAAAAGCATAATCCAACCCAAAACAATCCTAAGAAGCATCCACTATAGCTGAGTGTAAGACACTAGACAACCCAAGACACCTACAACTCACACAAACTAAAATTGCTGCTGAAATAATAGAACAACATTTTGCATAACCAGTTACATAAAGAATGAACTACATTGAACTACACCTTTCTATGCATGGTCATAAAGTATCAAAAGAAGAGATTGGTGGTGCATCGAGCACTACTCAGTCAAGCTATAATTGGACTGCATCTTCACACACCATTACTGCATATCCACACTTGAGAAGTTTTTTCTTTCTCACCTTGTAATTATTCAAGGAGAATAGTGATCCATTCGAAGACCTACCTGTCCTTATTACCTCTAACTTAAATTTTGATTTCAAGAATGAATTCTTTAGATATGAAAATTTAGGATTTAACCCTAGAATTACATAATGTACATTCTAGAAAAAAAGTTATGATATTTTGAACATTTTTATTCATTTTCTTGTGTTTTATGTGAAAATATTTGCTACAATTTTATGTTTTGTTTCAACTTTGTTTTTAACATTGTATATAAATGTTGCAACCCTAGGATACTTTTCAAATTAATAATATGAAGAGAGGATGAGCTCCAACAACTTAACTACGTGGTGTGATTTATTTTGTATATATTGAATTGTGTGTTTGAGTTCAACTTTTCCATATATTGGTTGAAATGAATTTTGTGATGTTATTAGGATCTTTTTGATTGACTTAGTATTTGAATTGTTGAATTTATAATCCTTATATTGTAATTTTTAATTGTGAAATATATTTAATTTTCGAATAGTAGCACGTTAATTTGCTTTGAGTGTTAAAAGAACTATAAAAGTGTTCAGTGATGTTTTGGATGTGAGTGTAGGACATATTGTTTTTTTTCACGGAATTGTTCAATTTGATTACAGAAAATAAAAATATATTTTTTTTACAAAATATCAAAGTACAAAAGAAAATAGTAAAAAAGGATCATGGTTGCATAATTTCCATGGATCATCCTAACCATAACATGGCAATCTCGTTGTTGATGGTTTACACTTGTACACCACTATCACACTTCTCTATGCTCCCACTTTCCCAATGTTCTTATGAACAAAAGTACAAGGATCACAAACTCCTTTCTTATATAATCTTTATGTGATTAATAAATCTTTAGATGTCCAAACTGTGGGTCTGTAAAGTTTTTTTTTATGTGATTAATAAATTTTAGTTTCTCTAACTAAACCCCACATGCATATTATTCATTTTCTTTACTTCTTTCAAAGGAAATGTATTGTGAAAAAATATTTAAAGTGTCTTTATGTTGTTTGCTTAAAGAAAAAAAGAAAAGAAAAAAAAAAGAGTTAAAAGAAAATAGGTATATCAATTTTTAGATATTTCTACAACCAGCTATTTCATATTGGAGAGTACTATCTCATAATAGTATACTTTTTTATATTTTTATATGAAAAATTATAATAAAGAGTTACATCAGTAGAGTATCTTTCTTCATTAAAGCACAAGTTGAATTACAAACAATTCAAAAATGGATCATTTGGAGGCTAAATTTTTCAAGAAATGTGTTAGCCTGAATGGTGCCACTCTGTGAATAGTGTCATCGAAGGACATAAAAAAGGTAGTGTGTCAACAAAGAATTGTGGTGAGACAGCCAAATGCAGAGAGATTGACTAAGAACAGTTAAGCATGTGAACGACCAAGAACCTAAAGTTTGGGACTACAAAAGAAACTGAAGAAATAAAATTACATAATAATATTTTTAATTAAAAAATAAAATAAATATAATTAAAATATTAATTTATTGACTTGTTAATTGAATGTAATTTACTCTTTAAAGTGTAAAATTTGGAGGTAAAAGTATGAAGTTTGCATAAATACGTGATAAGTTGAAACCATTTCCATTCATTTATATCTGTAAAATTATTATTTCATTATAATATAATATTTTATTATAAAAATAGTGATAAAATTAGTTCTTGTAAATCGAACTTGAAATGGTGATTGAAGGTATTGTAAGAGGGTTGCGAACCCTAAAAGCCATTATTTCTTTAAAGATGAAGGAGAAACAGAAGGGAGTTACACACAATTTTCCTTCATTTTCGGACGGTTCAGTTACAAGAGTCTTGGAGGATTGGCTCTTCCATTTACGTAGGTCTTCCTCCATCTCTGATTGTTGTTCCGTTTCTAGCGGCCATAACCATGGAATGGTGCCACTCAACTAGGGTTTGAAGCTGTGACAATTTTGGTTTTCTCCATCTATAAATACTGCCTACCTTTGCTTCGAAAATGCATATCTCACTCATGCTTCTTCTCTTCTTCATCTTCCTTGTCTCATCCACGTTTTCATCTTCCTTTCTTTCTCTCTCTTCACTCATTTTATTTTCTTTTACTTTATAATTATTTTTCTGGGTTTGTTGGTTTCTTACTCTTTTAAGAGTAACTTGCTAGTTCTGATTCTCGAAAATTTCTCAGAAGTTCCTGTTGTATCCTGTGGGACTTGCGCAATACACCGTGGATAAGTCCTTATGGACAGTGATCACTCACACCTCGGGAAATAAACTTTTGTTCGAGTTTTAAAGCCTCAATTACTACAATCGTAAGGACTTATGGCTAACAATACGGACAACAACAACTCTGCTCCAGAAACGTCAAATGCTATTTCTGCAACGCAAACCATTTTTGCGAAACCATTTCCGGACGTCTCGAAAATTAAAGTCTTCACCGGTCAAAATTTCTGACGCTGGCAAGAATGCGTGTCCACCCTATTGGACATGTACGGAGTCCCTTTTGCACTTACGACTTCTAAACCCGACTCAGCACGACTACGAAACAAATTAATGCTTGGACCCATGCAAACAAAGTATGTCGTCACACCTTACTCAGTGCGTTATCTAACGATATGTTCGATGTCTATTGCTCTTACAAGGTAGTGAAAGATATTTGGGATTCCCCTATCCTAAATACACTGTCGAAGACGTCGTCAGACAAAGGTTCGTGATCAGAAACTACTACCGGTTGGAGATGATCGAAGACAAAGACATAAAAATCCAGTAAACGAATACAAAGCTGCTTGAAGATATCAAAGCTGAAAGCATAACCTTGCCTAATGAATTTGTGTTCGAACTCTTGATCGAAAAGCTTCCACAATCTTGGACTGATTACAAACAATAACTGAAACACAGGCACAAACAAATGTCACAATCAAATCTAATCACCCACATCATCATTGAAGACACAAACAGGAAGAAGTGTGCTAATTTAAAGGCCAAAACTTTGTCTGTCAAAGCAAACATGGTAGAAGACAAACTAGCTCCAAAAATGTACGAGAAAAAATCTGATCACAAAAAGAAATATAATAATAAATTCTCTCGTCCCAATGAAACTAACCCTTCTTTCAAGAAAAAGGGTAATTGCTTTTTCTATGGAAAGCCAAGTCCTCATGTACCTCAGTGCATACATAGGGCCAAAAATGATTATCCTCCTAAGGCAAATCTAGTCGAAGGATAAGATACCATTGTGACAGTTGTTTCACAAGTAAATCTTGTGAAAACAAATGAGTGGTAGACTCTGGGGCTACCAGACACATCTGTGCAAACAAAAATGTGTTTACCTCCTATACAAGTGTGAGGGATGGAGAAAAACAAGTTTATCTCGGTGATTCCAGGACAACTCCTATCCTAAGAAAAGGAAAGGTTCTTCTAAAGCTCACATTTGGTAAAACTCTAGTTTTGAGTGATGTGCTACAGGTGCCATCGATTAGAGTTAATTTGATCTCTGTAACATTGTTAACCAAAGTTGGGGTTAAAGTGTCATTTGAATCTGACAAGATTGTTAAGAAAAAAAAACAATGTTTTTGTGGGGAAGGGATATTGTAATCAAGGCCTTTTTGTATTGAACATCTCTGAAATTATTAATGAATCTGAGTCTTCTGCTTATATTGTTGATTCATATGATATATGACAATGCTAGATTAGGACATGTGAATTATTTGTATGTTATGAAATTGCAACGACTAGGTTTAATCAACATGCATGACAAACAAAATAGTAAATGTGATATTGATAAGTGCCTAATTTCAGTAATATTTCATATTAAAATATAGGCACTTATGAGGATTTATTGCCAATTTACATATAAAATAATCCCTAATTTATGAATTTATACTATTTTATATTTTTTATGATCTTTATTTGAATAAGAGTATTTTATTCCCAAATTTGGTGTTAATTGCAGATTTCTAAGGAAGATTGGAGATTTGGATTAAAGATGAATGATTTGAACTAAAAAGATAAAGA
>Ga0123342_1001211_pt1 | contig 43247 bp, 24 predicted proteins | sample Turbeawhitnodule_FD_89960 | JGI IMG/M metagenome (GOLD analysis project Ga0123342, IMG submission 89960) | Root nodule microbial communities of legume samples collected from Mexico - Turtle bean Mexico white nodule | ecosystem: Host-associated > Plants > Roots > Nodule | place: Mexico: Nepantla...
AAGAGGTGGGTCAGGCGTTCGAAGACGGCCATCTGGTGGATCAGTTTGTGGATGTGGGGAACGTCGGAGGGGGTGGCCAGACGGATGCGCGTGAAGAGAGGGGTGGTTTCCGGTAATGATGTGACGGGCTCCGGAGCCGGAGTTGGGGCCGGAGGCGGAGCTGCGGCGGCCATTGGTTGAGGTTCGGTGGAATGACGAAAGAGAGGGTTTTTGGTTTTCGTGAGAGTTCTAGATAGCGGTTTTTTTTGGGTAAATGGATGAAGAGCTTTTATTTATGACACAAACTATGATAACCTTTAAAAAATGATTTTTTTATAAATTAAAATAAGTTAACATTTAAATTTAAATATAAAATTATAAAAAAGTTATATGAAGGAAATACTGTAAATTAGTTTATATTAATAAAAAAAAAATTCTTATTTTTCTTTCTTTATGTAAGCATACTTATCATTTCAAAATTTTAATAGACATTTTGGTCCAACCTTATAAAAGTTCTATGTTAATATCTGATTTTCTAAATAGTGTTAAGAAGTAATATCATAATTTGTAGTAATAATAACTAAAACTAAAACATATATTATTTCAAAAAAAAATATTATAACATTTGAATCCAAATTTAATAATGTTAATAACCATTTATATTTAGGATACGAAATAAATACTTTATGTTATTTAGTTAGCTTAAAAAGTTAAAATATATTCGGTTATTTTTTTAATTTCTTGTATAGATTGTTGAATTGACTTCATACCAGTTTTATTTTAACTATAATTTGTTAGTTAACTAATTTTCAATTTGATTGAGTGGATGGATTTTATTAATAAAATTGTTATTTTTCAAAAATTGTATAAAGGAATAATAGAAAATGAAACATTGTCAAATATAGAAAGAAAAAAATCTCTTTCTTTAAGCTTCTGGAGTCTTAAAGGACGAGTTCCAATTGAATTGCTGACGAAAACTTTTTTGAAACTCCAAATCACTACCAACTTAAAATAATAATATAATAGTAAATATAATAAGACTTATATTAAGTGGGTATTTATTTTAGTATGGATGTGTATTATAGACTTTTGAATTTTCATTAATGAAATTAAATAATAAAAAATATTTTATTATTAATAAATATTTTTTGGTTCTTAGTTCACTATTCAAGTGATGAGATCATCGACTAATAAAAATTGGATTTAGTTTCAATATAGGTAGCAATTAGAATTGTTCCAAATTGAGTATCTATATGAATTTAAAATTTTATATTTATCTAAAAATAAGAAAGTTGAGTAACATCAAAAATAAAAATTCATAAAACATATAAGATTTTGAGTTAAAAGTGATTATATTATTTTAAATAGATAAATTGATGGCGAATCTTCATAGTGTATATCTACTATACAAATTCCAATAATGATATTAAAGTCAAGTTGTTTGTCTTGGCGATTTACTTAAACATAGAGAAACATGTCTTATTATGATAAAACTTAATAGTAATTAGGGTAAAGTGAATTGGGTTGAGAGACAGATGAAAAAGATAAACATGTTTCATTATATTAAAAATCTATGATAAAGTTTATTTTTCACTTGAGGAAAACACGCTTAGTAATCAAGGTATGAGTTCAAAATCTCATATTGAGTAGAAATGAAAAGGCTGAACAATATATAAGAAAAAAGATATCATATTGCCTTAAATTTTTGGGTTAGAGGTGATGTTGTGATCTTTTATATGATTTACTCGTTACTCATTGATGTCTTAATATCACATGGTTGAAAGTTGTAGATTGACTAGAAAAAAAACTTAGAAATATATAATTTTGAAATTTTTTTTAGGATGATATATAAAAGTAATTTGTGAGTCATTTGTGACTCATTAGTTCCCAATTTTTTTTCCTAAAAAATCCAATAGTGATAGATACATAAACCCCAAGTTCAAAATTTAAAAAATTATTTACTTTAAAAGTTAATTTAGTTTTTTTGGAGTGTTGAAAAGGTGTTTGATTGAAAGTTGAAAGGAAGTTGCTTACTACTCAAATTTCGTCGGGAATGAAGAAAACGTATTCCATTTCACTTCTAACTGGTGCTGATCAGGTTTTTAAAGTTCCACTAATAGTTCCTTCCTTTTCATCAACCATTTTTTAAACATAAATTTTTTAAAATATTTTTTCTAAAAAACTTAAACTATAAAAAAATCATTAAATAAAAACTTTTTTATATAAACAAAATATTAATTGTTATATTAATTAAAATAAATATTATTTTAAAAATTAAAAAATATTAGTATTTAAAATAATTTATATTATTAATAATTAATTTTATATTAATATTTAATTAGTTATCTATATTTTATTTATTAATTATTTTAAATTTTAAATAGTTAAACTTATATTTATAATTTTTTTAATCTTTAAAATAAGATGTGAAGTTGTAACATGAAACTTAATTTAATTAGAGAACCACATATGGTATATACAATATGTAGTTTATTTTATGTAATTTAGTATTTTTTTTTCATATTTTGTGATTGATTTTTTTGGAATTATTATTGGAAGTATCAATATTTTTACTTTTTGATTTTGTCTGTTTCCGATAAAATGTAAACTACAATTGTCAGATATCGTCGGATTAATTCACTACATGTTAAAGTAAAATACTTTTTAAGGTATGAAATTTGGAGAGCTCTTCTGATATCCATGAACAATAGTTATTTATTTATATTTGTAGGATGATGTGATTTTGAATAAAAAATATATGCAGCCAAAGAAGCTAAGAATAGTTGTTCCAGGTGTCTCTTGATGCCTTCTTTTCTCTACTTTTTTTATTTTTTGCTTTATTCAATCTTATCCTTATGGCCACACCCTCACATTCCTTTCTCATATTTTTTATTTTTAGTTTTGAAATTACTTTTTAGCTAAAATGAGTTTTATCCCAATAAAATATAAATAATCATAGTGTATTTTCTGTTTACATAAAAGTAAGATGTGTCAAATTTTATCTGAATTAATTACTTCTTTTAACTAATGGCTTCCATGACAATTTGTCTGATACATATACTAAATTTGTTGTTTTATTATTTCATATTATTTATCTTTTAATAAATGGATTCAGATATAACATTTGTTATTTCTGCATCAGAATAGGAGTAAGTAGAAACCCTAATTTTGTTGTTGTATTGCTTGGACAATTCCAAGATCATCAATACTTGATCCTATTTGTTGTTCTAGTACATAAAATTTATTAAAATCTTAATTTGTTATGCTATGACATATTTTTCATAATCATTATTATTACAATCATTACCCTTCAATAAATTCAATAAACTTTTAAGACCACCTATTCAATTAAAAATATAATTATTTTTTTAATTTTAATACTGAATATTTTTAAAATTGATAACTTTATTTTTGAACATATAGTTTTCAAAAGTGTAAAATATAAATATAAAACTGTATAATTCAAACAAACCTATACATCACGCAAGTTTAAATATAATTTAATTATTCTGTAAAACATGCGTATAATAAAATCTATGGTAAAGTTTACTGATATATAAGCAGAGTTATATAAGCAGAGTCTGCAGAGACACACATGCATTGAAATTATCCACACGAATACAAATCTGAATAGTGTTTAGGGGGAAAATCGTAATATTGAGTCTAACTTCTACTTATAGTCCTTCTATGTTTATGAAGCTTGATGAAAAAAAAATCATGAAGCTATTCCTCAGTAATTAATTTGTATAAGCATTTGAAGTATTCCAAGTTGCTGGTATACTTCAAAATGAATCACCGCACTGTCTCTGTAGAGTTCTACTTATATAGCAGGAGTTTGCATCAGATTTGTAAACTAATTTCACTCCTACCATATGAATCCTGATTTTGAAGATCATCTCTTGTGTTTGCTTTGCCATTGTTTCTCAATGTCCTTTAGAATATCTAGCACACCAAGAATACCCAAAAGGGGGAGACCACCTGAAAACTTACCTCCTCCTCCTCCATTACCGCCATTTCCATCGTCGTCTCGAGGTGGCAAACCAGGTCCGTTGTTATCAAGTTTAGGGGACATCACTTTGTCTGTCATTTCAGATACATAACATAAGGGTAAGGGATCATTTATGCTAAAGGGTATACATACTTGCATCTATATAACATTTTAGGATAAAAATCTATTATATAAGAGTAAAATACAATAGATTATAAGTTATAAGGTACCTTCAAAACAAACACATCAGAAGAAAAACAGAAAAGGATCAGCACAACAAATGGTGGTGGCAAACACATTGAGAGGTTATTACCAGGTGTTTTAGTCATTGACCGATCCTTGCGTGTTAGGGTCTGGGATGCAGTTGCAGCTGCAGCGGCACATTTAGTATTCTGTTCACAACAAACAATCAGAATCATTAAAGATTTAAGCCAAGCATCAAGACTTGGACTGAAACTAGCGACAAAAATAATAACCCAAAAATCTACTTGTCATATAAATCTCAAACTTAAGTTGTATTAGGATGACAAATTCAAGACAAAATTCAAATTCCCACATAAATTAAATTGCTCACTTAGATTTCCTTATCAAAGCATACCGTAAAAGATAAATTATTAACATGTATGAATAAATCAACACCAGTTTTTGAAAACCTTACCAGACTAGCAAGTTCAAGTGGGAATCAATCTTATTACTGGTCCATTAACACAAAAATAAAACAGAGCATCTCAAAGGAAAATAAAAGTGAGCCCAAAGTTTGGCCTGTATAAGAGGATAAGCAAGAAAGTAAAAGAAAAATATCAGGGTGCTGAGCTGAGTATTGAGATAGTTACTGAATGCGAGGAAATACATGTGGGATAAAGAATATGATAATGGGGATGAGTAGGGAGAATCAGATTTTGGGGAAGTTTCTATTAGTGGGCACCAAATAATTGTCTGTCTGAGGTTGTAACATTTCTTCATTTTGATTTATGTTATTTTGTCATTTGGGTTCGTCACATTGGTCCTACCTGCCGGATTTGCTCACTGGATGTTGTATGCCAAAGCAAAAGGAATCAATATTATCATTCATGGTCACTCGTATCTCTTCTTTGGAAGCAGTTATGAAGTCTATTTCCAAAAATGCTAAAAGGTGCAATAGCAGATGTAAGAGGACGTCCCAAGGTGTTTTCAAGGATTTTGATGGAAGAGACGAAGATGGAGACTCATATATCAAAAGGGACTGATAACTCACATGTCAGTACTGCATCATCTAGTGAAGGAGGTAACAAAGATAGGCCAACACCCGTATTGTATTGGAATGAAGGGGATGCAAAGTGACGTTATTGAGGATTTTTGTTTCTGCTGTCAAGTGGGTTGAACTACCCTGTTTTGCGGGGTACTATCCCCCTTGTTGGTATATATTGGGCAGAAACATTTTTTGATATTCAAGACTTGCGAAGGTGAGTATAAGGGACCAGCAGTGCATTGGTTCAAAGTATAGCAAAAAATAAATCGACTCCAACATTAAAAGCAGCTTTTTTGGTGTGGTTAGGTGGTTTGAAAGTAGAAAACCCCTTCAAAAGTCTCTCTGAATTGCAACAAGGATTTAATGTCTTGAATACATGTTGAGCAGCGCATGGCTTATTTTATGTATGAACTTCATGGAAATATTCATCAAAAGGAACATTGGACCTTATTTGAATGATGCAAATTGTCTGTTCGGTTGAAGTTGATTTAATGGTAGATGCAAGGAGAAATTCTTCTTTTTGAACAATTGTGAAGGCATGATATAGCTTGAATGTGGGGAGTCAAGCGAGTTGGTCATTGACTGGTGGTGACGATAAGTTTAGCCAAGGGGAAATAGGATGTGGCGTTTACACCTAATTATGTACTCTTTTATATATTCAATTATGAATTTTGAGTGAGATATAATGATTTTAAAGTGTATATATAAATTTTCATAAAATTTGTAGAATCTTACAATTTATGATTCATATTTCTCTTTACGATCTTGAGTAAGATCACGAGTTTGACTACCATGGGTTGTTGGTCTATCATGTCACCTGCATCATCCACAAATGTCTAGTCTCACACTTAATATGTTCAGTGCTCGACGTAGGTGTGTTAGAGATCCCAAATCGTCTGGAGATAATACCAATTTACAGTATATAAGTAAGGGCAATCCTCATCTTACAAGCTGGTTTGGTGAGTATGAGCTAGACTTAAACTTACTTTTTAATATGATATCACAGTCTAACTTAGCGAGGTTTGTTGGACCTATCGGTATATAGGTGGCGCCAATCTTCACCTTACAAGTTGATTTTGTGAGGATGTGTCAGGTTTAAATTCACTTGCTAATAAGATCCTAATTGACTAGAGATATGACCACATTATAGTATATAAGTAAAGGCAAGCCATATCTTGCAAACTGATTTTATAAGGTTGAGTTAGGTTTAAACTCGCACTTTCTAAGAGAAAGAAATGTTCTTGAAATATCAAGATTCTCTCTCTTAATTGACATTTTTGTGTTTCTATGCTTTTGTGTTACATTTGAATTAGGGTAGTAGGAAGGAGTCATAGAAGGGGTAGGGTAATATGATTCTAGTTCTAGAAGGGGATGTAGGAAGGATAGTGGACTGGAGAGAGTAATAACAAATAAGCCAATGAGGGGCTTACATGTCTATGTGAGAAGATAGAAAGTTGTGAGAAGATTGATGTACTAGTACAAAAGAATTTTGGGCAACATTGGAGGTCTCCGCAATTTTCAAGAGGGTTTCCTCTTTTGAAAGGAGCCAAACACCTATTGCTGGATGATAATATTTATAGGTTACCAGTGTTCTATCCAAACCTCACAAACTTTTCAGTTATGGCTAATTCTACATTGCAAACAATACAAAGCACTGCATCCTCTTTACAACTACATTAAGATATAGCATGAATAGAACAGACAAATAACACATAACAAAAACCAAAAAAAAATAAAATAATAACTTACCAAAGCAGCAGCACGACTAGTATATGATGAACTTTGCAATGTAGCAGTCTTAAGTTCTCCTTTTCTGATGTTATATGGTAAAGGTTTCATCCCAACAATGTTTGGTCCAGTACACTTAACATCAGCTTCAGGCTGACTTTTAATACCAACTGTATATAAAAAATAACAATGACTTATTCCATGATTTAAGAACTGTATATAAAAAATAACAATGACTTATTCCATGATTTAAGCAACTTCTAAGACACTAAAGTCATGGCTTTATGTTGCTAGAAATGGGCACTGTCAAGATGTAAAAAATCATGGTACCTGGTAAAAGTAGAGGTGAAGTGCTAACACTACTTGCCATTGTCGTCCACTTTTTTTATTATGACCAGATGCTATCTGTTTGCATGATGAGGCAGATAACAAATTATCAGTTTCAAACAGAATATATACAATGAGCCTAGAGATAGATGTTAAACAGGAGACGGAGGAATAAGTGCTCAGAGTTGTACTTTACTTCATTTTACATCATTGTACATATAGGCCATTTTTGAACTAATTCCTATCAAGAATTTAGTTATTGATAAGCCAAAAATGAACTGCAAAATTCTAAAAATTTCAGGTTTAGGGTGTGTCCGGGAGTTGAAGTTTTAAGGAAAGGTAAGAGATGGCAAATTTAACATTTCTATTAAATATTCTCTAATGTGATAATTTTTTAAATGAAAGAAACAAGATGATAGATTAACACAATCTTAATATCCAAATCTTTTGTTTATCTTTCTCAACATCTCTAAATTTAAAAATAAAAAATTTGTGCTGCCCTCCCTTCCCCTCCAAAGCCCAAAATCTCACCCCAAACATTACCGGAGGAAAGAGATAGAAGAACATTTTTAATTGAGATGAATTTTATGTTTTTGATGTTGCAGTAACCATGTGGTGCATTAAACAACAACTAAATTATCTGTAAAGCTTATAAATTTTTTGACTGTGAACATAAAAAGAACAATACAAACCACAACAGAAGCAAAACGCAGTTCAAAATCATCGGTCACCAAAACCACTGTTATGAGAAATTGGAACAGAACAACACGACCAATAGACAGTCAGCAACAAGAACCAAAGAATCCCACCGTAGTCAAACAGAATTGAACCACAAAAGATAAGGGTAAAGGAATGAAATTGCACACCTCATAAGCTACCACCAAAACACCAATAACATAAGAAGGGCACAACACCAGGCAGACAAAAGGAAACATAACTAATAATCAACCTTTTCTGGTTAAGAATCCATCAAAGTGTAAAAAGAGTTCATAAGATTTTTACTTTCCAACCATTCTTTATTGCAAAATTTGTAGTCTCTTATTACTAAGATATCATATGAAGAAATTGAGTCAAATAATTCAGACAAAAATCCGATTTTTCAGATAATTGAATAAAGAATCCGTAACAAAGAGAATAAAAGTATGCAATTAGAACCTATTTGAAAACGCGTATAGCGTGATTGCAAGGGAGAGAAGAGAAGATTACCTTGGTGTGTCAGAGACGATGGTTTTTGTGGCGAAAGTTATGTTTTTTACCTTCTGCGTGTTGGGGTTCTAAAATGGAGAATGACCTTGAACGAAAAAGAAACTGGGTTTGGGTATGAGATGTTTCTAGAAAACAAACTTCGTAGAAATGATATAATAATAATATTTCTATTTTTATTTTAATTTAATTGCATTGTTTTTGTATTAAGAGACTAGGTATGAGATGTTTCTAGAAAACAAACTGTATAAATGATATAATAATAATATTTTAATATTTTAGTTTGAATTTAATTATATTGTTTTTATATTATTATGACAAAAAAAAGAATACAAACTATTAATCATAAATATATATGAGTTTAAAAATATTTATTTACTATAAATTTTAACTATATAAAACCATTTTTTATATTTGAAAAAATTGATTAAAATTTAAATACTATTATATTTGTTTTATAACCCAGGTCTAAAACTACCTATTGATTTAAGAAAATTTAAATTTCCAATTAATATTTTTATCAAAATATAAGTTATAATAAAAAGTTAATTTTATATTAAAATATCAGTTTTATGATTATTTTATCATATTATATGCTTAATTAATGATTATAAAATCTCAAAAAATTTCTCTATCAATAAAATAAATCATTAATCATAGTTATATTATCGTTATTATAAAAGTTTAAGAAATTATTACACATACGGCGAAGGCAGTCAACCTATAATATTCTCATGGGGAGGAGTTTGTAGTGGTTGAGGAATTATTTTACGGAATTCTAAAGTCTTTATCTTCGGCACAATTTACGACTTAAAGAGTGTTATGTAATGTCATTCCCAAGACAATCTTTTGAGACGTGGTATACCTTTGATAAGTGGTCGGTGCCTCTGTGTGGTGTGGAAGAAGAGTCGGTAAGACATTTATTTTTTGAATGTAAGATCTCTTGGAGAACTTGGGTATATTTCTCGAGTGGTTGGGGTATTATTCAGTTCTACATTGTGATGCACAAATACATTTTAGGATGTTTAAACTTATAGGCTTGAAATATTCTATTATCAAGTGCAGGGGGCATTTGGGTAGGTATTGTAAGTGAAATTTGGAATCACAGGAATAAGGTTGTGTTTGAGAATGGGTGGGTAGATCTAGTGCAGGTTCTTACTGTGGTACAAAGGAAGACTTGGTATTGGGTCACAATAAAAGAAAAATTGGTTGTTTTTTTATACTCGGACTAGTGTTTGGAACCTCATTATTGTATGAGGTATTTAAAAGACTGATTTTTTGGGGGTTTTAACTAACGTTTTTGTCCATACTTGGAAGTAATGGTGTGTTTTGTACAGGTTTCACTGGGTCCTCCCACCCGGCAAGATTGGACTGAGGTGTGTGCCCTTGGGTTGTGCTTGGAAGGTGTTTGTGTTGTGTGGAGGTCTATCTCGCTTATGATTTCTTCTTGTAGGTTTGGTTGTTTTTTTGTGTTTTTGGTAATTAGGTTTTGACATTTGTCAAACTATGGTTTAAGTGTTGGGTTCTCTGTCTATCATGAGGGTGTGCTTCACGGGTGAGTTGATGTTACTCTGTTTCTTATTTTGGATTGTAATTTTGGGTAATGTGGTGTACTTTCTGTTGGATTCTTAGTTGGTTGAGTGCAAAGAAACTAGTTTTGTTTTGTGTATAAGAGTTGTGACATCCCTGAAGTGTTTCATTTTATTTTATTTATTTTTTGCTGATAAAAAAAAAACACATAGTTATGAATGATTAAATTGTAGAGAAATATTTACTCATGTGTTTTGTTCATAAATGTACATTTTTATTTCACAAGATAACTTTTTTTTTAGATAAATCTTAAATCTTAAAAAAGTTATCTTAGTTTTTTTATTAGACAAGTTAACTTATTTCACACATTGAGAAAATATGACAAATATATATCTACGAGTTTAAGTTAATACACAAATATTTTATAAGTAAAATCAAATGTTTATCAGTTGAATTTATGACATGAATTGTATTAAACAAGAGATATTTATAGATACTTATTGTTTAGTATGTGAATATGTATGAAATGTGGTGAATATAAATCTACGAGTTTAAGTTAATACATAAATATTCTAGAAATAAAGTCAAATGTTTATTAGTTGAATTTCTTGCATGAGTAGTGTTAAACAACAAATATTTATAGACACTTGATTGTTTAGCACATGAATATGAATATGGATAAAATGTTGTGATTCACATGTATATTATTGTATTAATTGGATTGAATGAAGTGTGATAATATATGTGTTGTGATGTAAATTAAGAGATATGAAAATATTTAAACAAATATTATATTAAAATTTAAAAAATAGTATCTTACCCACCCAATTCTTTTATGTGTATTTTTTTTTAAATTTTAATGACCATATTTTATACATAGAATAATTATTAACAATGAATCTTAATATTAAAAAAATTTAAACAAAAATATTTTGTTTTTTAATATATATTTTTAAAAATCAATAATATTTTATAATACAATATCATGAGTGTGTGAATTAAATGTTATAGTTATATATTAAATAGTATTATATAAATATTTAGAAGATGAGAATGTTAAAAACCAATTATAAAAAAATTTACCACCAAAGTTTAAAAAATATGACACGCATCTTTATTTCTCTCTTCCAACCTCATAATATAACAATAAAGAGACAAATTAATATATTAAATTAAAATATTAATATTATTAATAGATTTAATTAAGGTTTAAATTTTTTAAAAATTTAAGTATTTGTAATTAAGTCTTTATTAATATTTTTTATTAAGTGATTAAATTATAATATTTTAATTAATGTTTTTATCATTTAGTTTCTCTTTTAATTAAGTAATATATTGTTATATTATTCTTAACCTATTTGTTTATTTATACTTATGTTTTAACACATAAATGAGATTTTATAGTTGATATAAAATAACATTATTGTCAATATAAATAAAAAAATTATTTATTATTTTATTTTAATTATAAAATCTTATATTTTGTTAACACACAAACATAGATAACATTTAACGATACAAATTTAATTAAAAGTATTTAATAAAAATTGAATTAAGAAATGAAGGAAGAAACTTAATTAATTATACATTTTAATAGGAAAGAATAACTAGCTTTAAACAAATACGGAAGTTAGAAAAAAACACTATTTTAAATAAACTGTTTTTTGAGAAAAACCAAATTCAACAGTAACTGGTGGTTTGACCAAGTAACAGGGATACTTTCTCCGTACCATTCAGACCGTTCTCCTTCTCTCTGCAATGTCACACCATCTTCGCACTCTTCAGCTCTCACCACTCTCCTCGATAACCCCAACCACCAATCCACATTCTTTCTCTCTCCATGGCTTCCGCTTCGGCTTCCATTCCTCCGTCTCATGCGGATGCGCACGTCAAACCTCTCCGGTTCGGTTCAGCCATCAAGCGCCGTTGCAAGAGGAAGGAAAACCTTTTTCCCTTTACCTTCAACCTGTCTCAAGCGAAACCCACTTCGATCTTGTCCTCGACCAGGCTCAAGGGCTCCACCAAGCTGTCGTTGTCCTTTGGTAGGTTCCTTCTTAGTTAAGACTCTTTTGCCTTTTCTTCCAAATTTAACCATGTGTTTGTTTAGATGAGTTTTTCCCTTAATATCTTGAGAAAATATATGAAGAAATAAAGAATCTGAATTCTCCTGGCTTCTGGATAAAATAATTTGTAGAGATTCTCTTGTGTAGTTTCTTTAAAAAAAAAATTAACTTGTAATTTTAGCTCATGGTGGTGAAAGAATTTCATTTTCTTGTTTATTGTTTTCTGTACCCGAAAAAACTTCAAAAGAAAAAAAAAGGGAAAATGATGAATTAGAAGTCTCTATGGAAAGTTCGTCCAAACAGGTCTAAAATCCAAGTAGTTTGTACTAAATGATGAAGGAAGCCAGTTTTATTTGATGGATCATGTACGAATTTTGTCTAATATTTGCAAGTTTCATGGAAAAAATGTGCCAATGGTAATCTGAGTTTTAGTTTTCCTGAAGAGAGATGTATCGTATTGTACATTACATAATAAACTTATTTGTTTCATTTTTTCGTTTAGTGGATATTTATTTTACCAGTATGGCCTTTGAGGTGATTACCTGGTTTGTAGGATGGCAAACTGGTGCAGAAAATGTATATATTTAAAACCAAAATTGGAAAAGTTGGCAGCAGACTATTATCCAAGGTGAGATTACATTTGTTTTCCTTTATCACACGTAACTAGAATAATTTCTGGCATATCGTTCATTTATAGGTGTGCTTGACCTAATGGAATCCAGACTATACTACATTGACCAGTGTGAGGGAGTTTTGCTTTATAATCCTTACCCGTGGATTGAAAATTTTCTCTGGTATTATTTAATGTAGCATAGTCTGTAGAAGCACGTCATAAAACATAAATCTCTCTTTTTGAGCTAGAGTCTTTGAGAGAAATTGTGGCATGTTTGCATGCAATCCGGCTTATTTATCCTTTAAGTGCAAGTTTTTGTCAAGGACTTGTGTAGTTGACTGATATTCAAAGATGTGCTAAATATGCTAATGAATCTAGAATCTAGATTAGTATTTTAAAGCTGAAGCTTGTTAAGCTTGCAACATATTAAAGTAAATAAGCACACAACAGAATATTGGGTTTCACCCAAATTCCTGTTTTCACATTCATTGATACTTTCCTGTTTTATTGGTTGATTCAAATTCTGACTATAATAAATAAAAAATGCTGAGATATGCGGAATATTTTTTTTTTTTTAAATAGAGAACTACGAAAGTTCTAAATTAATGAGTGTGTATGTTTGTTTTCCAAATTTTAAGTAATGTAGTAAGGGAGAGTTTTCAACTTTGTCTGCAGAAGTTTTAATAGCAGAGGAAAAGGTATGAAACTTCATGCTTTCCAAAGTTTGAGAGAGGGTTGGCAGCTTTTTTCTTTTAATAAATTGTGATGCATGTGTGTGATGTGTTTATAATGCTTCCCCTTTTGTACTAATTATCAAGCATAGAATGGGATGTGATACTCTCCTAATACTGAAACCAAAGAATGCCAAAATCTTAAAGAGCCCAACCCCTCTCAACACGAGGTTAGGCTAATTTCATACTCGTGGAATAATAATAAGATTTTGTTGATGTCCTTGGCAGGAATAATAATAAGATTTTGTTAATGTCCTTGGCAGATAACTATTAGAGATCTTTGCCTATTACTCTCCTCATTCCTCAACCTTGGTCCAACTTTCTTCTTGGCATACTACTAATCCTATCACATACAGATCGAGAAAGACACAGACTTAGTAGTTCTTAACCATTCTCTCCAGTGATCCCCTCAATCCCAACCTTGTCATTCAGCACTGGATTTCATACAAGTAACACACCGTGTACTTGTGCTCGAAGTGTTTCAATCCACACTTATTTGAGAGCAGAATAGATATCAACCCAATTACCTCAACTGACTTGAAATCGTCAAAGAAGCACTGCATTTTCTTCATCTCTTTTGAAACCATTTCAGACAGCTAACTACAACTAAACAATACAAATCCCCTGATAATTTTTTTAGAATCTCTGCAAAGAAAAATGGCAAAGTTACATCTGAACCACTTTCATCAAAGACACAAGTACATCTATACTTTCTCCCAAGTTATGAAACTACCATAACATAATTAACAGCTGTCAGAGTTCAACAGTAAAATATACCAAAACTTGAACCACCAATTATCATATTCAAACTGTTTGATAATATGTCACCAGCTACATTATTAGGCTGGGGGCAGTTGGCCCTCACTAGCAGCAAGCTCTATCATTACGACAAAAGACAGGGTCATGCTGTATCTAAAATGTACCAGAAGCACTCACATGAAATCAATATGGGATTGCACAGAACTGGTTCTGACTTAGATATACAATATACAATGGAATTCCATGTGAACTTGTACGGACAATAGATACAGCCCATGGTGGGTGATAATGCTCAAATACTATCTTGAAATATAGTAATTGAGAAGGTATGTATATTGTGTACAAACTGTCCATTTTATGCTACACCTACACGTGCTTTAAGCTAAAAATCTAGAAATGTTAACTGCAGAGCAAATTGACAGCTATAACTGCAACATCATTGTAGCTGCTTGATTTTTGTAGATGAGTTTAGTATGATAATGATTGTAAGCTGCTCATAAGCTATTGAATCTAGGTTGATGCACAAGATGTTAATAATATATTACTAAGCTATTTGTATTTTAGAGCATAGAGATGATACCTCGCATGTGTAATTGTTTGGTTATGTTATGATATTTTAATTCATATTTTATTTAATAATATATCATAAGGCTTATCAACTCATTAATCAAGGATGTGTTTATGTGGATGTCATGCAGATTGCAGTTCTACAGTGTTGATGTTAATACAGTTTCACACAAACTTGTTGCTCGTGCAGGTGTGACTGTGAGTTTCTCGTAGCTTCCCCATTATGTTCTTTCTCTTTCAATTGTTATCTTAGGGTAATGTATTGAAAACTGTATGCTATCACATCTTCAACTTAACAATGTCTTTCCATGAACAGATGTTGCCAAGTGGGTACTTCATGTGTGCCTGTTGGAAAAATCTATATAGAAACTTGTTGGATAAATATTTTTAGTTTCCTTAAGTGTCTTTAAATTATTCCTTTACATCATATGCATTTGTGCTTTGCGAAATTTTTCTGGTATCTTTTAATTGAAATATTGGTTGGAGAAGACCAATAGAAGTCCTAGAACAAGAGTTGATCATGAAGATCAAGGAAAAGGCCATATAATCTTTTCTGTAAAAAGCCTTTGTCTAAATGGACATTCTGAAAAACTTGGCAGCGCAATAATGTTCTTTGAATTTTGATCTATATAGCCAATCCCACGTAAGGGAAAAAAAGGCTTTTGTTGTGATTATTTTTATATGTTTTTTGAATGTTTTACTCGGGAGCAGAGCAGCTGCAGAAAATTTATTGTATTTTAATCTCTCACTAGCAATATATAATAATTACATTATACCTCTACCTGATGAGTCTATCAGTTGATATGCAACCATTCTTTTATCTGTTTCAACTAAATTTGCTATGTAGACATTTTATCTTAATACTTATTAGATTTCATTTTTCATGTATTCATATGTTGTCGGCTCTCAATTACTGCAGAAAATGCCAACCATACAAGTAAGCACCTTTAAAGTTTGATTTGATAAATTTATTATATTCGTCTTTGTCAGTGATTTAAATGTTTATTGTGCAGCTGTGGAAAGACAGCAAGAAACAAGCTGAAGTTATTGGTGGCCATAAAGCATATATAGTAATAAATGAGGTTCAGGAGATGATTGAAAATGAGTGACAAGTTTTAAACTGGTTTTACGTTACTGCATTATATTTTTCCCAGCCCATGTATACAAAAAAAACTATTATGCTGCCATTTTTTTTTCTTTTCTATTTACCTAAAACCATTACTTTTAAAGGATTTACGTTAAAAGGTATTCACATCGTTATAGTTGAGGCAATGTGAGACATCTTCTGATATTGGGATATTTGTCTTATTGAATGAGATTTAAAATTTTATAGTTTCCTCTTCCAAAGGGTTTTTTTTCCCTTTTTTCTTATCTTAATTTGAGGTGTATGAAATGGGGATAAGTAGCCTGTTATCAAATCTTTGATGTACACCTCAATCCGAAAGAAGAGAGTTAGAGCTGGTTAAGCTATTACATCGCCATCTCAAAGCAATTGTCAAATTAGGACTGTTCATGAGAAGACCACCTTCAAATGTAACAAAATTGCATGGAGATGAATTTTTTGGTGACCTGTGATCACCTTCAAATGCACAAAGGTAACCTTTGCTATCTTTTCTGTTTTGAATGTTGCGCACAAACGTATTTGGAATGATCATAGTCATTGTTCACGAATGTTATTTCCTCTCTTCGGTACTTAGGTTGATGATAGGAGAAAATGAGTGAAGATGGAAATAATATTGGTTGTTTGGTTGAACAGAAATAATTTCAAAAAATGGTGGAGCTTATTGTACTAGCTCTCATCAATTTCCATTCATATATTTCTTCTGATCTTCTTCCTATTTCTGTCCCACCCCACCAAACAACTTTAATTTCTCATTTAATTCTACTCGACCATCTTATTTCCTTGTTTTTTTCTCCCGTGTAGAACAAAACATTAGTTTTCCATTCCATTAAGTGACATGGTTGTTGTCTACATTGCAGGTTGCTAGTGGTGCATCTCAGGGTTTAGGCCAAAGGACAAGTTGGAATTTGACATTGCTACTGTATATGGAAACCACATAAGTTTTTCCTCTCTTATAGCTGCAGGGCATCCAAGAGAAAGGGGACACAGTTTGAAACCATACTAACATTCAAAGCCACAACCAAGTCAGAGAATGGCTTGAGCATTTGAGTGGTGTAATGGAGTTGCAACAAACTTTGAACCAAGCCACAATTTTCCTTCCACTGGGTGACAAATCTTATCACTAAATTCATCCTGCCAAACAACTTTATACCTTAGTGTCAACTTCAGCACTATTGATCTCAAGTACTCAAATCTCTTTGAGTTTCTCTCTCTACATGACTTTGTCTTTGCTTCTGTGGTACTGCAATTTGGCTACTTGTTTGTTCAATTCATTGAAAGTCCAAGTTACAATTCTAATTAGGTTAAAGTAGCATTTGAGGCATAATTGCAAGTTAGAAATTTTTATCATGATTATTAGCCAATAAACTTTTCCTTTGGAAGCCTAATGTTCTCTTCTAGGACTAACATCACAAAGAAACCTCCCAAGTTTATTAATAGCAGACTTTCATTATATGCTTTACTAATCAATAAAGATAAACTATTGGAGTAATTCTACTGTTAATTACATATGAATCATATATTTAATCTCAATCGATCCTTATGGAAAAAGTGGAAAGGACTAATCCAAGAAGTGATATTTAACAAGAATAGGCCAATGAAGAATTAGAATATTAGGTCATTTTCTTCACTTTAAAAGCATATCATCCTTATATTTCTTATGGCTTTCTATATATTCCAAATACCAATATTTTTCACTTTTGAGCAGAAGTTATTCAATAATTTGTATACACCTATTTTCCACTGGTTAAAAGAGTCACTGCTCACTAACAAAATCATTACATAAAAATCAATTTTAAAAACAAAATAATTAATTGTTATATTGAATAAATTAGATACGATTAAAAAATATTTAAGATAATGTTTTTAATGAATTTTAAAAAATTATAAAGAACAAAATAGAGATTAAATTGGTGCTAACTTTATTAGTTTACTTTTTCATAAATTTTATTCTAATGATTAATTTTTAAAATTAAATATTTTTTTCTAGAATAACAAAAACATATTATGTCATACTATATTATCTTATTTTATATCATATGCTATACATTATATTGTATACTTTTAATACTTAGTGAATAATTGTTTAATTATGTTCCGGTTCTGTCAATATAGTAGTCTTACATTGTTCAGGAGTCGAGGTCAATAGCAGTTTAAATACACTTTCCTCCATTAACCCACCAAAGCGTCTTTTAAGAACAAAATCGTGACAGAGCACCGACCTTTAAAGTGGACAATACATTGCGGTGATTGACCCTAACGATGTTATCTCTCGTTACAAATATATCTAAAGCTAGGGGTATACTTTTTCTTATAAAATTCACAATGAAAATTTTATACAATATTTTCAAGATATGAAATGTGTAAAAGATGATTATAATTTGTGCAAACTTAGATATTTTGTTTTTTTGTTCATGAGATTTATATTTCTGTGAAAGCTTATTATAATTTTTCTTTGTATACATATTATGTTAATTTTTTTCTCACCAACATACTTCTAAATCCCTCACTAGTAATTGAGTATGACTTGGATTAAATTTAAATAATTTATCAAATATGCTCATCTTACTTTTAGAAGATTAAACCATTCTATTTTGGTTTTATGTTTTTTTTTTATCTTCTCAAGCTTTTTATTTTTATTCTAAAAATAAAATAAAATAAAATAAAAAAGTAATTTATAAGATATTCTTGTCTAATTTTTATATTCCTTGCTTTTATGTATCGTAACCCAGTGATTAAATAGTAGAGTTAAGTTTGCTTCAAAAGATTTAGTTGCTATGTTTTTATTTATTTTTATCTTTTCATATATTTTTTAAAAAATCAAATTCAAATAACATAAAACTTACAATTTCTATGACTCATTTATATCTCTCTTGTCTTGTTTTAACATGTTGAATTTTTGTTTATCTTTTCAAAAATTTAATTCTATTTCAAAATTTAAATTCAAGTAATTTAAAAAATATTAATTTCAATTTTATTTTATTTTATTTGTACTTTTATCTTTTAACTAACTGTCAATGTTTTGTTAGGTGAAAAAGGATCATAAATAAACCATATTGTTGTGCTTTTACTTTTTCATCTTTTCAAACTTTTTAATTTTCTTTTACAAAATGAATTTCAGATATGGAATAGGTGTGTAAGTTATTTTTACTCTCACTACTTACTTAGTGTAGTGAAAAACTTAATAACTAATTAAATATTAATTTATAAATTGTTTATTAATAATACAAATTAATTTAAAAATTAATAATTTTTTTAATCTTTAAAATATCTCTAATTTAATCATTATAATAATTAATTATTTTTTTTTATAAAATTAATTTTGATGTAATGATTTTCGTGTTGCAATGTAAATGTTTTATCATAGCCTACCTTCAACTTTGATGAGTGACATAAGAACCTTGGACTTTTGTCAGAATCTAACTGTAATGTTAGCTTAACTGAAGTTGCATCTGTGACCTCACATAAGCCTGCAGGTTTATCACAACTAAACTCCAATGCTGCACATGTTCCTTCAAGTAAAGCTACTTTTCTCTTTTTTCTTTTGTTTTGTATTCTCACTATTGATCAATAATTGTTTCTAGTAATGTTTGTTTTGTAATTTGACATTATTCTACAGTTCTCTACTTCTGCACTGCTAAGCAAAACCAAGCACCAGGTTTGATGTCAACATATGTGCAACAACCTCTTCATTCAACTTCAAATCAAATTTGATTATTTTTTTATAAATATTTTTAGATTAAACATCATGATACAACTTGACATTTCAGTTAAACTAACATAACAATAATTATCAATTATAAATTTTTTAATAAAAATAAAATAAAAATGCAGATGATGTGTTTAACAATGATGAGATATTTCTCCAAACAAGTATGCATGCTGGTGGAAATTATATCTATAATGAACCAAGTAATTCATCTGTGATTTTATTTTATATTTTATTTCTTAAATTATAGCTTAGGAAAATACAACGTTATTTTTTAATCCAATCAAATTGTAACTAATTATAGTTACTATTGGATTAAAAATAAATGCACATTTTTTTATATTTTTAAAATAGATACATATTTTTGTGTGTTTTCAAATATTCGTATATTTTTCTTTTTTAATTTTTAAATGCACATTAATTTCCCTCGCCATTTTAATTTTAATAAACGAGAATAATCTTTTGTATGTTTAATAAAGTGACACTCATTTGTTTTATTTAAAACTAACATATTTAATAAAATTTCAATAAAAAAAATCATGAAACTTTAAAATTAAAGTTTTAAAATATAAATTTTTAAAGATATTTCTATAAATAAAAATGAAGAGTTCAAGTATAGAGAAATTCCTATATGAATATGAATGAATTATCAACTTTTTTATATTAATAATTAAAAATGTACTATTTTAATATTTATATAGATTATTAAAAATGTTATTAATTAATCAATAATAAAATTAATAATTCAATTACTTTAAATTTTTATTAACATATATTTAAATTATTAACATCAATTAATAATATTCACAAAACGTTTAAATCAACAATTTCAACTTTAAAATTTATTATGTAATAATTCTAGGTAACATTTTAAATTTCATATTAAGAATGCTATAAATTATGCTTTAAATTAGTAATCATCCTCAAAATTTCAATTCACAGCATAATAATTTAAATTAGCATAATTTGAAAATAATTATTAATTATTATTACTGGTAGTTATAATTTATAATAATTTTAATAATATTAAAAAGTTAAAACTAGTTATAATTAATCATTAATTATAAACTATTAACTCTTATTAATAATATTTTCTTATCTTAATTAATTACTTTACATACCGTTTTCAAAGTTACATTAAGTACATTAATTATTAAATAAATTTATGTAATTTTTTTTAAAATTAAAATAACAACCAACATAACTCAAGTGAAAAAGTAAACAAAAAAAATAGAATTAAATTTTGGAAGAGTCAAATTTCACCAATTTCCCCCTATCAACAATGAATTTGAAGGTAAGAAAAGTAGCATTGAAAGATCAATTTCTCAACCTAAATAATAAAAGTTTATTCAAGAATAGAATTTTGACCCGTTTTCTAGTGACCAACGAGGAAATTGAAAATAAGAAATCGAGTTTAGAAAAAAAAGATTATATATATTTGATTAAATAATTAAAAAAATATTTTTTTACAATTTCTTAAACTATATAATATATATATGGAGAGAAACATTTCCACACTCATTTTTTGTTTTCCTTGTATTTTTTTAGCCACAGCTTTTGTCAACTCAAAAAGGTTAATATCACCAAAATTCAGAACCCTGTCACAAAAAAACATCCACAACAAACCATTTTTTTGTCTTTTCAAGGGACTGTTTGGGAGGACCTGAGAACCCATTTTTGAACTATTTTTCCTCTACCATTCTTGCATCACTCAGTTGTTAGCTTGTATAAACAGAGAGAACAGAAGAACTCTGCATTGCATACACACACCCAGTTAAGTAGACAGAGAATCTACTGAAACTTCTGTGTTATTTTTGTGTTCCAATTTTTTCGTCAGTTAAAACAATCCATTTTTCGTAAGCTTTTATAATATTTTTTTTTTCTTTCTGTTTAACCTGGGAGAAAAACCAGGCCAAGGTGGTGTTTCTCTCTTGGAGGAGGTTTTTACTTTAACGCCAGAATCTGAAACAACAACAACATACGACGTTTGTTGGAATAATAATAATAATAATAATAAAATAATAATAATAATAAGAGTTGTGTGTCTGTTTCTGATTTTGTGGTGTTACCGTGAACCTCCATCCCCTTCTAATCCAACGTTTATCCATTACCTATACCCGAATCAAAACCCAACCTTTGCCTGAACGCAACACCAAAAATATTATTTTCTTAAACAAAACAAAAAAAATAGAGGAAAAAAACGTAGCTTTTAGCTTTGGGTATCGACCGTCGACCACCTAAATTGAACCCCTTTAATCCATTTCCTCACAAGGGGAAGGATAAGAATCTAGTAGCTTTCTAGGTTTGATCGAGGCCCGTGTTGTTTTTCATTGATCAGTGATAATTGGTATTAAAAAAAAATTGATTTTGATTTGTGGGTGGTTGGTGGATTTGGTTTTCCCTCGATCTATTGATCCGAGGTTGTGGCTTTTGGGTTTTGATGTTGAGAATGAATAAAGGGTCACTTGATTACTGGAGGAATTACTTTGGAGCTGCGAACTCTGACATATTTGGCATCATTGACCATGCGATCATGGTGGCTGCTTCTGATTGCCCCGAGGAGTTCAGGATGAGGAGAGATGGGATTGCAGAGAGGTTGTTTTCTTGCAGACTGAGTCGATGTTTGGGGTGTGAGCGGGTGGAATTGGCAGTGTCAGTGGATGATGATGGCGGTGAAGGTGGTGGTGGTTGTAAGAGTGGCGTTGATGGGGCTGGTGCTGAGTTTGAGTCTGAAGCAGGCGCAAGTAAAGAGAGCAAGGTCAATAGTGCCAGAGATGATGATCCTGGAGAGATGAACACGAACCGAGTGAGCAATTACAGCTATGGGGAAGCTGAGGCGTTGACCGATGAGATTGAAGAAGAGTCACAATATGTTGAAGAGGTATTCAGGATCAAGGATGTTTTGCTTAACTATGAAGAAGCGGTATGGTATTTATTTCAGCGCATTGTTTGGTTTTTTGTTGCTTCTTTGTGTTGCGATTTATTTGGTTTTTTCTTTGAGTTTTAATGAAGAATAAGTTTCTCTTACTTTGTGAGAAGGATTCTGGGTAGTTATAGAGTAAGGTTTTAGATTATGGTCATTGCAATTTTTGATGTTGCGATAAATCTGGTTAATGTGACCATCATGGTCTCAGACCTGGATGGTCTTGCTGCAACCGCAGTGACCGTTTTCTAAAAGCCTTGTCATAGAATACAAGTGGTTTTATTGGATGGAAGTGGAGTTCGTACATGAAAGATTAAATTGGTTTGTGTCCTGCTGTCCCCTGATTCATGGTTTTATTTTTCATGTTGCAACAGTCTGATTCAGTTCTGTTTGATTCATTGAGGAGGCTTCAGCTGATGGAACTCACAGTGGATCTTTTGAAGGTTTGAATTGAGTCATCCCTTGCTCATTCATTAAGCCTGTCATTTTTCTTTCCTGCTGTTTGGCTTGCAGATATGTTTCTGTCCTGCCATTTTTGGCTTCAGTACATCTTTTAGTTGTCTGAAAAATTAATTTTGCCAGGCAACTGAGATTGGAAAGGCTGTCAATCCTCTTCGAAAGCATGGATCAAGTGACATTTGTCGACTAGCACGGACTCTTATCGAGTATGAATTGGTTTTTCTTTGATAGTTGTGTTTCATGTGTATATATCCTCAGCATCTATAAATGATAAATAGGTTTTTATCTTCTCCTACATGAATTAATGTTTGTAACTAGTTTCCTTCGTCACAATTAGTGGTTTGTTACTCATTGTGATACTATTTATGAACTGTAGTGAAGGTCAATGGGTTTATTCACTATTGTTTTTCTAATCCATTCATCTCACTGTCATGAATAGCAGTCAATTGCACATTATAGTAGAGTGGCCTTTGGCTGCTATAGTATTCAAATAGTGGAAGGGTTTTCCATAATGGTCATTGTGACTTCAATATAGCAAAAATATCAGCTTTTTAAACACAATATAAGCTTCAAAAACCCATTTTAACCCCCAAAACAATGATGTTAATTTTTTTGTTTGGATAAAATTGTGATTTCTCCTCCATTTTCTTATATGCATGTTTTTGCATCAGAAATCATAATAGGATTTGAAACCCTTCTTCCTTGACCATTCCACACAAGCTTGCCTCTATTTTTACTTTCGTTCCTTCACATTTTATAAGACTATTCTCTAGTGTTTCATTCTTTCTAGTTTCTTTAAGCTTCCTAATTCAAATTTGGTAAATTTAATCTATTTTGTTATCTTCTCTTTCTATTAGTTTCATCATCATCCTTCATTTTTTGAATTCATTACTATGTTCTTATGACTCATTGATGTTTTTTTTTTCATTACTATGTTCTCATTGCTCATATGATAAATGGTGATTGTGTGTATAAACTGTGACATTGTATTGTTTATCATGCCAATATTTATTTTATTTTTCTATTTCATGTCATTCTGCTATACCATTTTTAGATTATGCTGCTACATGCCACTATTCCGGATTGTTAACCATCTTCTGGTAATTAGACTAATGCATTGTGTCTGTGTTCATGGTCATTGGTGAATACTTAATACTTTTACGGGTCCTGAAATTGTACTTGTTGTATAGGTTATTTGGTCAATCATGTCTCATTTGATCAAATGAATGCTTATAAAATATAAAAAGTCTCCAATCACCATTTTAAACTTCCACATGTTACCATTCTATGCAATTTACCTGCACTTCTTTTTCTTTCTCAGCATTCTGCTTTTTTAGTGACAAAATGGGTTGGTAAACTGGAACTATTGGGTTTCTTTTCCGTGCTTTAGCATGGTGCCTGTTCTAGTTATGTTTGATGCGGATCTGAATGTAGGTGCATGACTGCAGTTCAATTTATCAATCTGCTGCTGCATGCTCAAATATCTCACGTTTAAGTCTTCTATTACTTTTTTTTATTCACTTAGTGTAGTAGGTTTGCATGAGATACCAGTTATACATTCTAAACATTGTTATTGAATTGTAGTGGCTGGAAGGAAATGGTGGATACGTGGGTCAAAGCTACCACAGCTTTTGCAGGTATAAACATTTTATCTGCCTTCTTGTGGAAATGGTCCTTAAAATCTTCTCTTTCTAATTTTGAAATAAATTCATGCTTATAGGTTCAGAAGGTACTCCAGATTCAGTAAATCCATCTGTTGTTGAGGATGAGGATGAAGAAGGCCTTCCATCACCTCCTATGGATGAAGGGGCTTTATTTGCCGCTCCAACTGGTTCTATGGAACTCTCCCAGGTACTTCAATGTCTTCCTTTCTTGTATTAAATGTTTTGCAGTATTTAACAGTTAGAAACTAACTTCAACTTCTCTTGGTTGGATGTCACATAACTTGATAATGCAAAGTTCTTTGATGGCATGGATGATGATGGAAGTGAGTTGACTTCGCAATTTCTTAATGCTAGTCTAGCAAGCTTTTTCCTACGGTTCTTTATTTGAATTCCGCACTTCTTAGATTGATGATTATGCTTGGGGGTTACTATTTCAGATCCTCGACATAGTGGGGAATTCATCAGAAACCGTGATCATGGAAGAAGTCCAACTCTGAACAGTAAAAATACAGCAAAGAGGAAACCCCAGGCATCAAATGAGGCAAACTTTATTGCCAAGGACAGTAAGGGTCAGCAAGCAAAGAAAAATGAGGCTGCTGTGAGGCCAAATCAACCTGTTATCGGTGATTCTGGTCCTGGTAGACCACCAAAATCAACCATGCAGAAGAAAAGCCATATTGAGCCGCAGGTGCAACAAAATACAGTGAAGAGTACTATCCCAAAAAATCCTTATGTTCGTCAGCTAGATGTAAGGAAAAGTTTTCTTAGGTCATCAAGTTTGTAGATTTGAATTTTGTTTGAATTTCATTTCTTGTCTATCAGAAACCCAGGTGTTCGGATGATGCGTCAGTCCAAGTGAAGTTAGAAGCCAGTAAGAGGAAACTTCAAGAGCGGTATCAACAAGTTGAAAATGGTTTGTGTTTTCTTTTCCAAAATCTATGTCTATTTTTCTTTCAAATTATAATTTTTAGATTATAGATCTCTTGAAGTCTACTCATAATAAAGTTAAATCGAGCAACCTAGTGCACACTAGGCTCCCCACCTAATGGGGTCTAGTGAAGGGTACATGGTACTGGCCTAGTGAGACTGTTTAAAAGATTTGAACTTATGACCTCAAAGAGTCAAGGCAACAATCTTACTGATGTGCTGTGACTCACTCCGATACTTGTACTAAAGTTTATAGCTATTAAGAGTGGTGCATTGATTGAAAAGAACAAGTACAGACTTATATATACAGCTGTCAACAATCAAAAGTGTATGTAACAGAAAATCCAGATTAACAAACCATTTCTTAATACTTTAGTGAAGATGCCTGCTACTTGGTGCTGGCTTTTAACATGTATCAGCTTAATAACATGAGACTAGGCCTACTCTCACATAAAATGATAGTGTATATCAATATGCTTCCTATGTTCATGATGAGCAGGACTGTAGGCTAGATGCATAGCATATTGATTGTCACAAAAAACCATGGCTGAAGCAACCTGAACCTCAAAGTGGACTAAGACGATTTAACCAAACTAACTCACTAGCAATAGATGATAGAGACTTGTACTCGGTCTCCACAGAGGATTTGGAAACTGTAGGCTGCTTTTTGGATTTCCAAGAGATTAAAGCATCCCCTAGAAACACACAAAAACCAATAGCGGACATATGAGTATCAAATACGGCTGCCCCAATCAGCATAGCATTTGCATATGCTGTGAGGTGCCAAGAATTGTTTGCTTGAAAGAATAAGCCCTGCTAGATATTGTCACAGGTTGTCAACAACATTCAAATGAGAAAAAAAAGGTTGTTGCATGAACTGAGACTATGTTCAACGAAACAAATGTCAGGCCTAGAGATAGTCAAATACAGGAGTCTTCGAATAAGGTGTCTATATATAGAAGGGTCAGGCAAAGGATTTCCTTCGGTGGTTGTCAACTTTAAATTAGGATCCATGGGTAGGGAGCAGACTTCCTGCCTAGATAACCAGTGTTTTTCAGAAGAGATTATGTGTATTTGCATTGGGAGGGATATCTCTTTGTTAGATTTCAAAATTTCTAAACCTGAGAAATGCTTCTAGGAGCCAAGAATTTTCAACTTGAACGAATTTGTACCTGAACAACACATTTAGAATTTAGACAAGCTAATATGATGTCATCAATGGAAACTAGAAGCACAACCAAGGAAGCATCAGTGCCATATTGGAATAAAGAATACTCATTCTTTGATTGAAGAAAACCACGATTCAACAAAGTGGAAGACATTTTGCAAAACCATTGTTGTGAGGCATGCCCAAGTCCATAGAGAAATTTATTCAGCTTGCAAACAAGATTCTTATTAACTGCATGATAACCAGAAGGTAATTCCATGCAGACTTCCTCAAAAAGCTCACCGTTGAGAAAAGCCTTCTTGACATTTAGATGTAGTAAACTCCAATTCTGAGCTGCAGCAACTGTGAGTAGAACACGGACTGAAGTTTTGCAGCAAGAGTGAATGTTACTGAAATTCAATCCCAATTTTTAGCCACAAAATAGGCTTCTGTCTATACTACCATAATGTTGTATTTAGTTCAGTAGACCCATCTACAACCAATACAAAGCTTGAAAGTGGTAAAGGGACTAGAGACCAGGTCTCATTTGCCTCCAGGGCATGGATTTCTTCATTCATAGCCTATCTCCATTTCAGAAAAGATACAACTTGGTGAAAAATTGAGGTTCATAAGTGAATGAGATTTGGTTAATGAAGTTTTGTAATGGGGTTGAAGTTTTGTATAAGAACAAAAATTGTGAAATGGATAATTTTGTGTACATTTTTTACATAAGCAGGGTTCTAGTAGTTCTAGCAGATTGACAGGTACATAGAGTGAAGAATTATTTGGATTGGAGTTTTCTGGGTGAGGCAGATGGATTGTTGGTTTAGGTATGGTGTTAGGAGGATGAAGTGGAGGAGTAAGAATGGGATCAGTGATTGGCAAGAGAAGGGAATCACCAAACCAATTAGAGGATCAGGTACCTCAAGTGAAACAGATAAGGTTTGGAAAGGGAATATGCTTTCATGGAATGTCATTTAGTGAGAAACAAAGAACCTCTTAGCGTCAAGGTCATAAAGCCAACTTCCTCTGTATCCCATTGGATATCCAATAAATACTTGTAACCAAATACTGAGAAATTTTATCATATTCTTTCTAGCTACATGTACATCAAAACAACAAAGCATTTGTGACATGGAAACTATTATTAATTTTCCTTAAAAGTTTCCTAACTTTATAGATCTCTTCCTTTGCCTTGTTATCTTTGTCTTCATCCCTAGCTTGAAGTATTTCCCCCATGTCAATGGAACCGTTGACAAAACCAAACTTGTTCTTGCCAAGAAGAGCCAAACTGGGATTGTCAGAGGGAGGAATGCTGAAAGGATTGGATTTGTAATCATCCATGGTAACCATGGATAACCAAGAGAGATATTACAAAGAAGGAAAATATCTCATTAAGCAGATAAAGATCTGTACCGTTACCATATTTAGAATGGTAGTAATGTTTTCATTGATTGAAAAGAAAGGATACAAACTTAGCTATCAACAATCAAAGGTCTAACTAAAGAAAAAACAGAATAACAACCTTTGTCTTAACATTTTGAATATAGTAGCCTTAAATGTTGGATTTGGTAGATCAACCTTTCAAAATTTAGAGCTTGATTTCAGAATCAGAACTAAATATATTGATGAAACTGCTTCTTTATTCTCATTTTCAGCTAAGAGGCAGCGGACAGTACAGGTTATGGAGTTGCATGACCTCCCAAAGCAAGGTATTGGCCACCGAAATCCGCATGTCAAACCCGGAAATCAAAGGAAGCAATGGGGCCAGGGACGAAGATAGAACAGTTTACTGTTAATTTGGATGCATTTTCATGCTTCCAAAATCTGGACAAGAACTCCCTTTGCTAGCCATTATTGAAGCTTCATCCTCTTGACCATTCAAAAACTATAATTCAGTTCACCATTCTTAACTGTATAGAGCTGTTCTGATTGGGAGGGAAGTAACCTCTGAGTCAGTGTTCATTTCCTAAGTTAAAAAAGGTTGAATATATATATAGAATTTTGTTGATCTATGATTGGATTTGGAAGAGGATTCTTGAGCACTTAATTGTTGATGTGATTCCATCTTCATGATTTTGGTCATTTAATTCTGGACAATTTTCTTGTCACACAACATACATCAGGCTCAACTTTTCAGCTCCCTTGTCACAAATTCAAGAGGTCTTGAGAATAAGCAAATAGCATTAAAGCAATGAACCTTTTCAACTCTTTTTGCAGTGCTGTGTGTTAACTTTCAATTTAACTTCCAAGAAAATGCTCAGTGTGTGTGATGCCACAAGATATTATGGACTGAATTACCAAGGAAAATGCTGCAACTCTACTTGGCTTTGAATAATAGTGTATTCTTCTCTAATTTTTAATCTGCTACCTAACTTTTCTATCTTTTTTTTATCAATTGAAGTCAAATGTTGAAAATATAAATATATTTTAAATTACAAGAAAAGTATTTATATTTAATTCAATTAAACATTTTAAAAGATGATAACAAATTCTATTGACACCCCCTCTCTTTGAAAAATATTATGTTGTGGCATTCTTGCTTAGTTAGGGGACTCTTTCTATTAATATTCATCCACTGTCTATAACAAGATATAAATACTTTAATTCTTATATTTCAAATATTTTTCAGAAATGTGAAAAAAAGTTGTACGCAAAATAGTATGAGTTTTTTTTATTCGGACAATTAAAACTATAGAAAGTATAATCATTGTTCATTTAATAAACTATAAAAAAAAATTAAACACAATTAAGCCAAAGTATATTGTTTCAGCATAATTTTAACAATGAAAATTAAATTTATAGGTTGGTGTACCTGATAAGCCATTTTCTTACACTGAATTATTCTGTCATTCTTTTACTAGTGGTTGGATTTTATTAATTTTTATAATATTATTAAATTAAATGTAAATTGGTGTGCACTTCATTTATCAGGAAAATGTCCAATAAAATTTATCACTTAACACTTCTTATTTTAAATGTAAACTCAAGAGCTCATATTATTATATTAATATATTTTTTAATGTTTTCCATATTTCTAATCTTATGGTAAAAAACTATTTTTTATTTTTTTAAGAAAACAATAATTAAGGGTGGTAAAGTTAAAGTTTAGTTCATTTTAATCAGAATCACCATAATCCACAAAAACAAAATGAAAAAGGTTAAAAGTCCTGAACTATCTTGTCAGTATGTGAGTTTTTTTTTTCTTTTCTAAAGTTTCTAAAAATATATTTAATTATATAAATTTTTTTAAATATTTAATTAATTAATTAATGTCTCTGATTAGAGAAATTAAAAAATTATTACATTTTCATATTAATTCAATACAATTAAATTCAACTCCTACAAAGACTTTCACCTCCAACAATGAGCATCACCAGCAATAAAATAACGAGGAAAAACATATCATTTTGAAAAAAAAAAAAAAATGTAGAAAGAAATCATGGGGTGCATATATCAAAAGCCTAATAAGAATTAGTTAAACTTTATGCAAATTTGATATAAGCCTTTTATTTGAACATTACTCGATTGAAGTTAAAAAAAAAAAAAACTAATTGAGTTTATTAGTTCAACTCCATTCAAAATGATTTTATATACTTTTATTTATTATCAAAAAACTAATTATATAACCCTATCGTATTGGAATGAAGAATGAAAATTGTTTTAACTCTCTCATTATTAGTTACTAAGTAGACTCCTACTCATACTCATTTATAATTTTTTTAAATATTAATTAAATAATTTTTTATGAGAAATAAAATCATAAAAGAATCATCATATTAAAGAATACTTACACCGAATTGAAATCTATTAACGAAAGAATAGTTTTTTAAATGGAATGAAATTAAAAATCAAAGAGAAAAGGGAAGACAAGTTTTTAGATTACCTAATAAACTAAGTTTACATGATTAAACACTCAAAGTTAATAATCAAACATTTTCATCTTAAAAAAAGTAAACAACAAATATATTAAAAAAACATAAATGATCAAATATATGTTCTTGAAAGGATTTAATTCGATAGAATTGAGATTTCAAATTACTAAAATGCTTTGAAAAAAAACCACAAAATGAAGACATACTAAATGAACTTATGAATGTCGAATGAATCAAACAATTAACAGATAACGAAAAATTTGTATAATAAAAGAATAATTTTTCAAATTAAACAAAACAAAGGAGAAAGAATGATAAAAATAATTTGTCAGATAACTAATTTGAAAGTTAATCCATGTTTTGGGCATTTGGAGGAAGCTGGTCTGAGCAAAAAAAATATGACAGAACAAACACCACTTCAATTACAGGGGATTGTTATGGTAGTTGGCACCCTTATGTGTTTGGTACCAGGGAAAAATTTATCAATCATTTGTTGACAAATGATTTTATGATAAACATTTAAAGGCTTACCTAAGCACAATTTCTCTTCTCTCCATAAACTCTATTTATCATGGTTCCATTGTCTAAACAAATTTTCAGTCCCTCCTTAAAAGCAATAAGTATGGGAGTGATGGTGCAGAAATTTAAGACACATCTAAAATTGAGAAGGATGAAACACAAGGTCATTCTGTTAGAGGAAGTTCTCTCCGTTCCTTCCATTACTATAATTTTACGAAAATAAATGAAATGGAAATGTTAACACATAATGGAGAGTATCATTTATTTCCTCAAAAGCATAGTAATGAAAGAAATAGAGGGGATTTTTCTTATCTCTGAAAGTGTCACATACAGTTCTGCTTTCCTTGCTTCCAGTGGAACACCAAAAAGACCCTAAGAATGTGGAGGATGTGAAACAAGAGAACAACTTTTAACAAGGATCATTCATAAAAGTTCAGCTGGCTTTACACTTATTGCATTTACATCTCAGATTTTATAGTTGATATTTGATGCATATGCCCTACAAAATTGTTAAACCACAATGGCAATGAATGACTTGTATGCTTGATAACAACTTGAAGAAGTTAAAGAAAACTGGTTGAACTAATAAAATGTAGTCTCGAGTTCTATAAAATGACATTTTATGTAACAGCAAGAGAATGCTCTATCTTCCACAAACAGCATAAAATTTCAGTGTTGAAGAGTGTACTTTTATATAAAACTCGTCACTTTTGATTTCTTAATTAACACTGTTGAGGCAATGATAAACAAAATTGATGCTCTTTATTAAGTTACCTTCGTTCTTACCCATTCCTGTCCATCTAATTTAGTACACATATTGAACCGTTCCAGTGTTTGAGTTAACTGCAAAATTAGAAGCATTTATGTGGTATTTAACACTTGGCATGCTTATCATGCTGAGCATCAATGACATTAATGATTGAATCCATATGTTATGTGTTCAAACTTCAATAGTAATATAACCCCGTATGTTTAGGTTAAAAATAAAAGTAGAATCCAGTGTTTGGCTGAATCCTTGAGCTCACAACAAAGTGACAAACAAAATACAACAAAGCTTATAAATATTACTCTCCAGTAGCATAACAAATACAGCCTTGAAACATGGTAGGAAACAAATATTGAAAAATAAGTCTCAAAGGCCACAAACATGCAATTTCCCACACCTAAGTATTATAAATTAACACATAGACAGAGAGAGAGTGAGAGAGTAGTTCACATAATACAAAGGCTTCCTTCAGATGAGGAAGAGCCAATATTAATGATTTATCCATCCAATGTTACAACGAGTACATAAGATTCAATGATGGCTGTCTAAGTGATCAAGAACCCTATCATCTCTATGAATGTCTAATATCAATTCGTGTGTTGAAAAACCTAAACTTCTCACATGATATAGCAGACTTAACAAAAAAAAAAAAAAGAGATACTGCAGCTACAAAAACTAAATCTTACAACCGAGATGCAGTGGGTGTAGATTGGTACATTTTGGCAAAACTCAAACATAAGTGACGATCTCTATGATCCCCCCAACCTCCCCAGCCTTCAAACCCTGCTTTATAACCAGGCTGATTCTCATATGTGTGGACATTCCAATCTAATCCAATGTTAGAAACTGTATCAGGCTGTTCTACATTAATGTTCACCATGCCATTGTCCATGCAAGACTTATTCTCTCCCTGACCCTGATGCAAGCCACATTTCCCAAAATGAATGGCGCTTGTCCTAGGACCTCGTAATGAATAAACAGGACTACCAAATGAAGGATAAACAGTTGCCCACATTGTGATATCCCAATTATAGTCATCAAAGAAACAAAACTCTCTAGCCTTATTGTGTATTTTCTTCCAAACAGTTCGATTGAAAGAGTAACCCACATTTCCCATTCTCTCAGCAATCAATGATGCCCACCCTTCACCTCTATAGTTCACATCAGAAGGTGCTAAATTAGCAGCATAACAATCAGGACATTTCTTAGGCTTCAGCGAAGTTAGGACCTGCAGGTTGCGATAGGCATTGGGAAATATGAAGTGGTCTTCTTCAATGAAAAGAACATGACCAGAATGATCCCTCGTTTCTCTCAATCCATCCCACACCGTGTTCATCATCCACCACCAATGATGCTTCAGCGATACAATCTTTGGGGAGCGATGGTTTCCATACTGATCAGGATTCCCCTTGCAATGCTTTTCCCTGGCATCATCCTTATCCTTGCAGTCATTAGCCGAAACCCCAGGAAAACTATCAGAAAACAAATGGGGTGAATAGGGTGCATATATCTGTTTAACTTGGCAAAACCTGATACCATCAATGATCTTGTTCATCTCCTTAAAGTACCCATCATGACTAACAATTAGTAAGGTCTCGCCGATCCCCACCACATGCGAAAGGCTCTCAACAACTACCTTCAGATACTGAGGCCGGTTGTGAACATACAGAACAACAATGATATGATCCTTCGCGAGAGTCGGATACAAATCCAAGTTTCTTGGAGGCAACCCATTTATCTTTTCCAATCTAAGTGACAAGTCACTCTGCTGGGGGAGATCATGCAACTTTTCAAACTTCAAGTCATGATGGTATGCATCAACATTGTCAATATCAGGAGTCACAATTAATGTTGGTGTAGAATTTGAAGCAAGGAGAAATATCAGAAGCAAAACCCCAGATAAAGTAACAAAGACCACAGATAACAGACGGCACAAAGCCACATCCCTAAGTCTAAGGCGGGGTCTCTTGGAAGCAGCCATAAAAGTAGAACTAACCATACAGCGGCAAGACGCAAAGCATCAGAGGGACTCTAGATTCATTCACAACTTACATCAAACATGATCTATACAAGCAAATTGAGAACAAGACATGAACTACTAACAAAAAATAAATACATCAGAAGAGAAAGAGAGAAAGAGTTTTGAGTACCAAAAACCTATGATGATGGCTTTGATGTAGAGATTGAAGCAGCCATCGCGAAAACCCACTTCTACTAGTAGCTAAAGAATAAAACTTTGCACTTCCCCTAACACGTGGAAATAGAATCAAACACAAAAACCAAGGTTGTGCTGTGATGGTAAAATAAGCAAGACCCTTTTGAGTATGGGATCAAAAGTGGAGTGGGGAAAGAAGAAGCATGGAATTGGGGTCGAGAAAATATGAGAAAGGTAAAGACTTAGAAGAGGAAAGATTTGTTTTTTAATCAAACGTAGAAAACATGACAGAAAGAGAGGTTTGAACTGCCGGCAGAACATGAAGCGATGGAAAAACCAAAGATTTGTGTCCGTTGGATGGGTCGGGTATGACGGCTATGAGAAGCAAGTCAGTCAAGGGAAAATGACAATTTCGTACTAATCACACTTCCTACTTATACTTTTATTATGTGCATTTCATAATAAGAACCAAATTCTTAGTACTCTTACGTTTTAGCCTAAATTATCTCTTATTATGTTTCTCTACTCTCATTTATGTCTTGCATGTTCTAAATTTTGTTCTTTTAGGTCTAGCTTCTTTATTTCCTCTACAAATCATATAAAGGCTGCAAATATATATTGGGAACTATTGTTCTTCATTCATGTGAATAAGGAGGTTATGGATTTTCTTAACCAAATTCTTTAGTATACACATTTAGTTACTAATAATATAGTAATCTATTTATTATTTAATGAAGAGATAATAGTTTCTCCATTATTTATTTATTAAGTATTTAGTTAATAAATATTAATATATAAACTATTTAATTAATAATCTATTAATCTATAACTTATTTAATGAATAAATATTAACTTATTAATTTTGTAAGTAATAATATTGACCTAATAATTATTAGTATATTATTTATTTAAGGCCAACTAGATGAAAAACGATCCAATGGTTAAAGGGAAAGTAGAGAAAACTATAGGTAAAACTTTTAATATAAAGAGTAAATTGTCTACATTTACTTTTAATTCAAGACACACCCTAGTGGGGAAGATGTAGTTGTTTGTTGTTTTAGAGTTCAAACAATTGATGCAAGGTTATTATTTAACACATTAGGTACATAATCATTTGAAATATTAAGCACATAAATAGGACCATAGTCCAACAAGTTACTACATATAAACACTACTTTGCTCCCATAATTTATGAATAAGACAAACAACTTCCAATGTACATTATAAGCAGATTATAGCATAAATATTTTACTTAAAGGTTTATAGTAAACAAAAAGGAGACAAGTTGGGTAAGATAATTAGATCAAAGAAAACGAGCAATCACAACCTATTCAAGAGAAACATACAAAAATCACAAATCCTCCTATAATTTGAGTCAAGACAAAGGACAAAATTTAAACAAAAATTGATAATGCTATCCAACTAAACCGTGTGACTCTAGAACCACTTGAGCAGAAAAACTAAATCGATTTTTTTTAAAGAGTAATGAACTAGGCATTGAAACTCATTATTAAAATATTTTTGTAAATCTTTTCAGAATGTATACTATCATAGAATGAATAATCTATAATTGTGTATTGGATGATGTAATTTGAAAATGATTTCTTGATAGCCTTATTGAAACCTTCAATCTTAATTCTAAATTGCTAGATGGAATGTGTTTTTGAATTAAGCAATCCATATCCCATTCAAATCATTCTAGAGTATCCATAGACTAATTGAGAAACAAAATAAAGCAAAATCATATAGAGGGTGTAGAAAATAAAAACAATGTGGTTTAGTTTTGTATTGGACAAAGGAAGTATTTTGATCTTTACACACCTTCCATAGATGCATCAAGAAATTATGGATATGCTGAAAGCACAGCCTCAAATGTGATACATAATTTAGTTTGATGATCCAAAAATAGACGGTTTCTTCCTGCACCTCCATATTTTCTTCTGCCATCTCCATATACAACAGAAAAATACATTTTTCTCTTTGCTGTGTCACCCCCATAGAGTAGTTTCCGGATTATATAATCTGGAAACTCATTTGAAAAAAGACTTTTGGATTACATAATCCGGAAGCTAATGAAAAAAGACTACCGGATTATGTAATCCGGAAGGTAATTACAAATTTAAAAAATGACTTCCGGATTACATAATCCGGAATATTATAGAGGGGTATTTTCGGAAATTTGAAAATTTATGGAGGTGAGAGAATAAGGTATGGAGGTGCAGGAAGAAATAGTCCCAAAAATATCTTGGAAGGCCCATACAAGAAATAACTTGCCTTTCAACGATCCAATTATAACTTGAAGATAGTGCTGAACCAATTATATTTATCTTCACACCCTATGCTCTTTTTATCATTTGGAAATTAGCTTTGAAATGTACTTTTACTTTTTAAAAAATAATTTCTAGAGTGCAAAAAAATATAAAAGAAACTAAATTAAGGAAAATATCCAAAGAAAAATATTTGAGTTCCAGAAATGTGTAGTAAGTGTACTAATGGAATGGGCACTGTGGTTAGAAAAATATTGCTAATGAAAATGGGCTGAACTCATTGGGCTAAACTCTCAGCACCGAAGAAAATGGGCTACTGAAAATTTCGGTACACTAACACACAACATGTATTAGGTAATTGCTTCCTGCACCACTGCACCCGATTCCAGCGGAAAAGACGGAACTGTCCTTAAAAAAATTTCCAAAATATGTGTTCCGGATATTTTTTTCCGAAACGAAATTTTATATTATGGATTTTTTTATCCGGAATAGATTTTTTATTTTTGTTTTCGGATTTTCATTTCCAAAACACAATTATTTATTTTCTGAATTTTTTTGTCCGAAATAGAATTTTAATTTTTATTTCCAGATTTTTATTTCCAAAACTATTAATTACTTCCAGATTTATTTTTCCAGAATATATTATTTTCAATTCTGGATTTTATTTCTGGAATTAAGGGCATTTTTGGAAATTAAAAAAATATATTGGGTGCAGGTTAAAAATGATTGGGTGCATGGAGCATTTGCCCATGTATTACGCAATTTTTTCCTTAACCTTCATGTTTTCTTTCTGCACCTCTTATACCTGAAATGACAACTTTGTCCTTTTTTTCATATTCTTCATTCACTCTTTCGATCTTAAATACAATTTTTGTTTAAATTTGGATAAACTAAAATTATTAATAGTATAATCTGATATAATTAAATAATTAATTTGGGAAAAATATGAGTTACTTGATGAAAATTAATTTATATGTAAATTTTTTAATATATGTACAAATTTTAAATTGTTATATAGAAATAAATAATTTAAATATTCATAAATTTATAAATTCTAATTACAAAATCCTTTTTATTAAATGTAAATAATATTATTCTATTTATAATAATAGTCATTATTATATAATTTTTTATTATAAATAACTATATTTTTTTATCAAAAATTTATTTTATTATTAATTATTATTTCATTTTATTAAAATATTTTTGTTACTTAAATTTATTTAATAACTAATATTTGTAATGAAGTCTATTTATTAATGAAAAATGTAAAAAAAAAACTCGAAACTCTAAAATAAAAAAGGGCAAATTTAAAAAAAAAACAATGCTGAAATGATTTTTCCTTTGCTCCTGTTCATTTTAAAGGCCTGTTCACACTTATATCCTCTCTTTCTCTTCTCTACAAAATTATAGATCCAAATAAGAGATATACCCTCACATTTTTCTTGTGAACAATACATTCATGCACTACAAGAAAATCATGAAATAGAAACCAATTTTTAGAAACCAAAATAATTAGTTGCAATAGTAACTAAATTAGAGACCATTTTAGAAACTAAAAATAAATTTGGTTTCTAAATTAGTTTATATTATTTTATATTATTGTTGAATAGTTTCTAAATTAGTATCTAATTAGCAACCAAGGTTTTTGCTACCAAATTTAGAAACTAAATAATTGGTAGTTAAAACCTTAGTTGCTAATTAGATACCAATTTAGAAACTATTCAACAATAATATAAAATAATAGAAACTAATTTAGAAACCAAATTTCTTTTTAGTTTCTAAAATGGTCTCTAATTTAGTTTCTATTGTAACTAATTATTTTGGTATCTAAAAATTGGTTTCTATTTCATGATTTTCTTGTAGTGATGGAAACAAAAAGACCCTAAGAATGTGAATAGAAAGAGATTCAATAAGTTGTGAGATAGACCTAATTAATTTAATTAAAATAAACTTTGAATATTTTTCCATTTTAAAAAAGTAAAATTTAAACTTTATTGATCAACCCAACAAAAATAATTTATAAAGTAACATTTGTATTTACTTATATTATATATTATATTTTAACTGTATCAATTCTAAAACACTAATTTAACGAAATAAATTTTTCACTCGTTTATATATTATAATTCGTCCTACCTTAAATGATATGCAATCTCCAATAACTATATATACACACACAAAATGGTAGGTAATAAACAATTTATTTTCTACTAATTTTTGTATTGCAACTTTAAAACTAAAAGAGTTTTATATAGAGAAGATATTACTAGCACGCAAGGAATAAAAAAATATTTTTGTGAAACAATTATTCATGAGCCCAACCTTGAATTAAATATATTGATTGAAACATAATATTGGTTTTGGAGGTTTGTAGGTTTAGCATATATATAATTATTTGGCTTGGTGTGTGTTCTTGGCATTTTGTGAAGCACATGGCATTCTCCATGATAACTTATTTGGTGATTTAAAGCCATTGACCATTTCTTGAGCTAAGGTCTCTATTCCTTTTCTCCAAACATTCATGTGATCACATGTCTCTCTCTCTCTCTCCCACCAGGGAACATTTTGACTCAATATTATACTACTATTTCAGTTATTACAGTTATGGAGTTAGTTGCATTTCTATATTCATCCAACCCACTTTATCTCATCTTTGTATAATCATTTATTTATGTGTCAGTCTTTTCTTTTCTAAGTTTCTTACAAATTTAGATAAGTTAGATCTAGGAAGGGTTAGGGCAGATTTTAATGTTCAAACATCATTTTTCAAAGTATTTCTTGATTATCTCCTCACAAAGTTCTCACATTAATTTTATTCTCATGATTTATGAATAATTAGAAATAATGCAAGTATGAAAAAAAATCTTATACCCTTTTCATAATAATAAACCAAGTCATACTAAATAATTGAAATATTCTGGATTAAATATGTTTTCTGTCTTTATTTTAATTCAAACTTCAGACTTTCAAAATATTTGTAGTAAGAAAACTATTGGAACGAGTCATTACATGATAAAATAGATTTTCAACACGAATTATATTACAATATTATATCGGTCTGATAGCGAGTGGTTTGATAAGGCCAACAAATACTTGTTAGGATAGGTTCGAGAATGGCTCTGATACCATATTACAAAATGAACTCTGAGCCTAACTCAACCCCATAAAACCGGCTCATGAGGTTAGGTTTGCACCCACTTATATACAATAAAATATCTTCATCTCTAGTCGATGTGAGATCTCCAACAAATTTCTCATAAGTTATAAATCTGTTATATTAAAATTTTAAAAATATTGTTATAATATTATTTGTTATTACAAACATTAAGGTGACTTCACACAATATCACGATTTTAATTTTTCTATTAAATGAATTGAAAGGTTCTAATCTCATTTGTGTGTGAAGAAATTATGTGTCTCCAATGAAACTCCAACATGTAATGACTAAACAATACTTACTTTAAATTTATTTTATTTAAATCTATGTGAAGTTAGATTAAATGGCTCAATTATCTTATAATAATGTTAAGATATGGATATGAATGTGTTGATTATTGTTTATAGTTTATGTGTTTATTTTGGATTGATGTGGCATGTTGAAGCAAGGGCATGAATGGTTTGAAAGTGGGTTTTATAATGTCCACTTGAAATACGTGGTTTTATTATATACACTGATGAGAAGCAGACAAGGATTGGTCTCAATAAGTTGCTGCATGTTCCACATTCTAACTTCTCATTGCCTGCAATATCATATGCATCATATCTACATTCATTGAACTCTCTACTTCCCACTCAATTCCATTTTTTTCTTTTATTTTTAAGAACAAAACCAAATTCAACTAAGTTTACAACCATTATTCAACCTTATAAGGTTTCATCACTTAAGTGCTTATTATTATTAGTGTCAAATAAATAAATCATGTTATCAAGTGTAATTTTTTTTATCAACAAATAATAAATAAATAAAAAATATTTAAGAGATGTTTAAACTCACGTAAAAAAACTACTGAATACAATCTATAAAAAATAGATTTCATTACATATTTCTATCATCAACTTAATCCAAAATTTTACAATTTCAAAAGACAAAACAAATTTAATAAAACTAATATAAGTTGACGTAAATATTAACCAAAACTATATATAAAATATTCGTTAAGTCATCAGTTTTGATATTGATTAACTCTTTGTCTATTGATTTGTTGTTACGTATAAACTCTCTTTTATCTCTTATTTTATTAACTTCCTCACTTGTCTGGTATAAAAAATATAAATTTTTGATAATAAGTATATTTTATTTAAATATAATAAATTTTTCTCCAACAAAAATATTAGTAAACAAAATATCTCCAAAAATATATCATGAAGTGTGTAACTCAACCATGATGATATCAATTAAGTCTAAATAGTGATATGCGTATGATAGTTCTAAACTGTTTTATTGAAATATTTAAATTCCTTACTCTGTCCTAACCAATATTGATTAGTTATATAAAATTGATTACGTATTGGCGGTGTTATTCTCTAAATGATTTTTTTTTTCATTAACTGAAAGTGAAATAAATAAAATACAACACATATTTATATTTTATTAGAAAACCAATAGCACAAGTACTCGCAATTATTTTCTGAGTTTTCCTTTTGTCTTTTCAATATCTAATTTATTGATTAATAAATTGCTTAAAAAAATTAGATAAAAACTAATTTTAAAAAAATAGTTAATTATTATATGAATTAAATTAAATATTATTCTATACACTAATAATTTATTATATTTAAATTAATTTTTATTATTAATATAAATTTATAAATTAATTTCTAAATTTGTATATAATAATTATAACATTTTACTTATCAACTTTGAAATATATAATAATTATAACTAAAATATCGATAATTAATTAAAAAAAATCCATTAAATATACTTGTTTTGGGTAGGATGAAACTCTCCTAAATAAGAATTTAAGGTCAAAATCTAAATATGTACCAAAGCTAATAAAATAATGTGGTAGTATATAGAGTGTATCTCGAGATCAATCATCACATGACTATTTAGTTATGTTTTTTAGTATCTGATATATACTAGTCAAACACATATACAAAGATTCTGAAGCAAGGTTTTATAATTTGTAAATAAAGTGAACACAAAAAACAAATGCTATTTCCTCATTAATTAGTTCAATGATGAGATCTTTATCATGCTTTATAATATTAGTTAATTGTTAAGAGATGACCCAAATTAAAAGAACTTGGCAACCCATTTATTCTAAATTAATTATCATAACCGACCTAAAAAACAGCATCAAATCATAGAAATCTGTGTTATCATTGCATCCGATTATGAAGCAGAAGAAAGACCTAATCCTACAAATCTTCCATTCATGGTGTCATATAAATCCTTTATCTTCTTTCCCCACACCATAATCATTAATTAGCTTCATTTTTCTCTTCAATGATATTGGTGAAAATAAATAATCTTAAAGTGTGTATTAATAAATCAAAGTGGAAGAATGCTCTTGTGTGAACAAAATAATTATATGTTTATCAAAAGATAAAGGTGTGAAATGGTTTATAGTTTTGTTATGCAAACCACCAAAATTTGGTGAGGAAGTGTTTGAGTGAATCATCACATGCAAGTTTTGATGTAGGTCTACCCTATATTTAAAAGGAAAACTTGGTTCTTTCCCAAATAGTTTATTTCTGACAATATTGATTAAAAGCACCATATTTTTTTATTCTGTTACTTTATTCATTATCTAATTATAATAATAAAAAAATAATTATATAGAATTAAGCATACTAAATACTTACTATCCAAACTGGACTAAATAAATAGAATTATTGTTAAAAAATCATTAAGTAAAAACTAATTTTAAAAATAAAAAATAATTAATTGATATATTTATTAAATTAGATATTATTTTAGAAAAAAAAAATTATTAGTATTTGTTCCCGTACACCAATATAGTCTTACGTCGTTCAAGAGTCGAAATCAAAGGCAGTTTATATACTTCCTCTTCCCTCAACCCACCGAGACGTCTTTTAAGGACAAAATTGTGACGGAGCACCGACCTCCAAAACAGATAATACCTCGGATGCGATGATTGACCTTAGTGATGCTGTCCAACGGATGCGGTGATTGACCTTAGCGATGCTGCCCAACGGACTTGAGGTCAGAACAATATCTAAATTAGTTTTTATTATTGATAAAAAAAATTTAAAATAGTATCTAATTAATTATAAGAGGTACCAATTATTTAGATTCTAAAGTTGACTAATTAGATACCAATTTAAAAATTATTTATTAATATATAATATAAATTAATTTAGATATTAATATTTTTTTAAAATAATATCTAATTTAGTTAATATAAAAATTAATTATTTTTATTTTTAAAACTAATTTTTATTTAATGTTTTCTTAGTGATTGTTATAAACTATTCATCTAGTTGAAATTCCCTTCTCATATGCTTTAGTTTGCTCTTTTTTTTTCTTTTTTTTACTATTTTTTAGTTTTTTTTAAAAAAAATTTATATAATATTATTTAAATGTTTTCTATTGTAAATTTAAAATATTATTAAAAATATAGATAAAATATTTTTGTACTTCCCACTATAGTATTATAAATATAAAATATTTTTTGATGAACCTAAATATAAAAAAAAAATTCAACTACTTTAATATTATTATTTTAAAGTATTTTTTGTTTAAACCTTTACACCATATTTAAGAAACCATGATTGAAGATTATTTATTTTTTATGAAATAAAAAACTACAGAAACTTAATTAACATTTTAATCAATATAAAACTAAGTACTCTACTTAAATTGAGAACCAGTAGTTTTTTTTCTTACTTACCACTATTTATAATGTGATAGCTGTCGTTTTGCTGTCAAATTAATATGATTCTAGCGTAGACTTGCCTAACACTAGAGAGATGATAATATAGTTGTGGTCAGATGACCCCAAGTCGTCTCCCAACGAATCCAATAGTA
>Ga0123342_1001212_pt1 | contig 43237 bp, 36 predicted proteins | sample Turbeawhitnodule_FD_89960 | JGI IMG/M metagenome (GOLD analysis project Ga0123342, IMG submission 89960) | Root nodule microbial communities of legume samples collected from Mexico - Turtle bean Mexico white nodule | ecosystem: Host-associated > Plants > Roots > Nodule | place: Mexico: Nepantla...
ATATTTCATATTTTATTATTTAAATATTTTAAAGATAAGAGTAAATTTGTAAATATATATAATTTAAAGAATCATAAATAATATTAAAATTAACTAAATACATTAATTTACATAAGGGTAAATTTGTAATATTACAATTTACACAATTCAAAATAATTCAAAATATCCTTACAACCATCACATCACTCACATATTTCAATAAACTTTCCTCACATATCCATTCTAACATACCCCAATCCAAACAACCTCAACTTTCTTCACACTTTATTAGACGCATCTTTGGATGCTTATATTAGCATAGGGCTTTAGATACTAATTTTTACAAGATTTAAATATAGTTTTAATCGTCAATAAATTATCGAATTTTATTTTTGGTATATAATAATTTTCTATAAACTTTTGTTAATAAGAAAATTAATTTTGTTTTAATCTTGAAAGTATTTTACATTAGATCGAGAACTAAAAACATTCTTAAGTCTTTCTACTAAGACAATTTTTTGTGTTATGAATTAGAGTATATACGTAACTTACACAATTGGACGTTGTGTATTTTAAGCAAGGTTCAAACTTGAATAAATTATGCTATAAACAAAACTCATGAAGATAAGACGATATAATAATATAAATGAATAGCTTCGCAAGACAAACACCCTAATTGATATTTTTCATTTCATTTTAGCTTTCTTGTTACATCGAATCATCTATCACTCTCTTCTATCTTTTTATCTCTCCGGTGAAGATTAACACAATGCGTGCATGAATCATTTTTCTAGTGAGTTTTGAGTCGTTTCCTGGTTAAGAGCAAGAGTATTTTTGTCAACATGGTCAGATTCAGGTGCAAGCTTAAAAGGAGTGTTGCCTTCTTTATCTACCGCAAGTGGATTGGCCCCCCTGAAATAATTGGTAACTTCTTTTAGTAAGTTTATCACAGAACTGAAGTTTTCAAGGCACCTTTACAAGTATAAAATTAAAATGTGAAATTCCTCACAGGATAATGATAAAGTTAAAGCATAAACCATATTATTTGGTTGGGATGTCAATTCATCCTTGGCAGTATAGTTCTCTAATCTCAAGTCTGAGATCCTGCATTCTATGGTTAAGTCCATAGCTTACCAAAGAAGGGACAGAATGCGTTGACCCAAAAAAGTGACAAAGAGTAATAGAAAGAAGTTGCAATGAGAAAATATGCATGATCTCCTTGTCAATGGTAACTCAACTTTTGAAGACAAATTTTTAAATAGTCAGAAAAGTTTTCATGTTATTTGGCATGTTTATCTCTATCCAATTCCCTTAAATGTTTCCATGCTAAAAGTTTAGTCACATCAGGTGAATTTGGATACAGAGAATTGCTGTTATCTAGTAATTTAATATAGTATTACTGGCTATTTGAGGACTATTGTGTGAAATTGGACAGAGAAGTGTAGTGACTAAAAATATAGTTAGGGTGTAATGTATTTAAAAACAAGTGGGACACTTGAGATATCTTTTAAAATAATTACCTTGTAATAAGCACTTTTGTAGTTGCATTCTTCCCCATCCTAGTGCAGTAATGTAGTGGTGTCTTTCCTTTAGAATCACTAGCATTTATGTCTGCCCCATACTGTAGGAGTAGCTCTACCATTGCAACATCACAACTTCGGCATGCCAGGTGAAGCACAGTAGAACCATCTGGTATGTCTTCCTCTGGTTGAGTTGTGTTTGGATCATTAGTTGAAGAAGAGATGTTGGAAGAAAAGCCTGCACAACAATGCATTATTATACTAATAGGTCTTTCTGCTTTTTCAATAGGAACAGACTTTTAGTATTATGGAGATAAGAAGATATACCTGCTTCACCACTAAGAGCATTGACATTCACATCAGATTTCACAATGTGTCGGTACACTGCTTTCTTGTCATTGGCTTTGATGCTTTCTGCCAACTGTTGTCCCGTTGAAAGGTGACAGTCGTTGTTCTTTATCCGGCTAACAAAGACTTTTGCATCATACTGCAACAAGAGAAACCATGCATCAAGTTCTCTCTCCCAGACATTCAAGTACTTCAACAGAAGTTTTTAATCAAAAGTTATTTTATGTATGAACATGAAACAACATGAACTTCAAATATTTAAACACAAACATCTAATTTAACACTGGTTAAGAATAACAGTATATTTAATTTTTACTTTTCTTGATTTTATAAATAACAGAACTGCACTTCTTAAACTATCCTTAATATCTATTGAAAATGGTGCTAAAGTTTGATCATTTGAAATTATACTATTTAATAAGATTGAATTAGTTGAAATTTACTTTTGTTTATTATTGAGTCCATAGGAGTAGTTCACAGTAAATACATAAAGTGGAAGAAGAAAAGGATAGATGTTCATTCTCTTAAGAGTATAAAAGGTTCATTAATCTTTCTAGCCAGGAAGTAGCATATAATATTTATTACCTTTGCATGAATGAACCTTTCCTTTAGTGAAATAGGATCATCATGTGATGGTTTTCTTGCATGAAATAACTTTTTCTGTGGCTTGGATGATCTACATTGTAAGGTCGATGTATGTTAGTGAAAGTTTAAAACAGTTAATCCCATCAATCTTAGCAAAACTCACCCATCAGGACTCTCATCTGTTTGTGAAGTACATGATGATGATTGCAACAGTTCCTCCCAAACTGAGTTTGCAAAGTGATTCCCCAGTGACTGAAGCATGCTCAAGACAGCTGAATCCCATACTTTTACATCAAGGGTAAGTGATCTTACCTGTGAAAAAAAATGTTCACTCACCTTATTTTCAAGGATTGAAAACAAAAACCTTTCAAGTTCTATACAGAAAATTCACTAAAAATATTGTCATCAGTTTAAAAACCATTTAAAACATGAACAACTCAGCGTTCATTACTCTAGCATGATCTTGAATACGCAACCTCAATTACTTACTTTTGATACATGTACACCAAGATTCCGGTGGACACCGGAACATTCAATGCATATGAGAATGCCAAGGTTTAAGGATGCCCAGTCTGGATCAGGTTTATCACAATCAGCACATTTGTCATTGCCACTAACTTTTCTAAGAATTTCAATTGGCTTTTCACTTTTTGTACTTTGCTTATTCTTCTTCAAGTCTTCGGAAGACATAGAATCCCCACTCAATGCTTGATCCTCATCTGGACAACCTTTTAACAAAAGAAGCTTGTTGGCAGACTGACCGTTATCATTTTCTGACACATCTGACTGTCACACAATCACGATTAATACAGGCATCAGTGAAGTGCATAGACCTTAATGAAAAGTATTAAATAACTAAACTAGTGAGATGATTCCTAAACTATTTGAAAGTTCTCATTGTTTAATTTCTATCTATTCTCATAGTTATAGTCAATATATGTGTGTGATTGAATGACTGTGTAAACAGAAGGCAAAAGAAAAGAAACATGATGTACCAGTGTCTGTGCACTCAATAAGGAGGCAATCACACCAGTTATCTTTTCCATCCAATCCATCTGATCCAGAGCATTTTCTGCCTGCATTATGTTCACCTTAATGAGAAGACAGAGGAATAATGATAAAATGAAAAATTACAGGAGAATAAATGTTTGGAATGTATACCTGCAATGTGTAACTCTTTGACGGTGAAATAATCCTGAAGCAGAACCTTAAATCTGACTGTTCAGCATCAGACTTGATTGTTGATGTGAGCAGGTTCACTGTGTGACGTGCTACAGATTTTTCATCAGGCATAACTCCATGGTAATGTGAAGAAAGCAGGCGACTCAAAATTCCAGCACTATTATCAGTGGCACAATTTTTGTGTACCAATGACGGATTGCTACTCTGATTAAGATCATGAATTTAAAATCAGCATTATCACCCAGCTAGTTAGAGCGTATGCTAATACTTGGTTTTAGTTGGATACTTACATGTAATCCATTCCATGGTTTACGAAAGTAGTAAAGCATTCCACGACTATCAAGAACAAAGAACCTTCTCTTCCAATCACCCCTCAAATTTGAGGATCGTTTAGAGAGATATCCTTGCCGAATGATTTGAATCTAAAAGTAGTGCAGAAGGAGAGATCAGTAAATGGGATTCAGAATTGAAAACTATATAAATCTGTCTACAACTTATAATTACTACCTTCACATCTAGTATGTGGAACCAAAATATCAAGAATATGATTTGGACAAACTTCTTCAGAAGTATTATTAAAAGAGAGCAAATTAAGAAGAAAAAATGAAATAAGCCTCTTCATTAAATAAAATTATCTTTAGTACAAGTTATAAACTAATTTTAACACATGAAAAAAAATTGTTCAATTTTTTTTGTTTTAGTAGTACTTATGGATAAAGAGTGAGACATTATCATGTCCTTAGATAGATACCTTTCCATTTTCAGCAGACTCTGTTACAGCATCTGCCACTTTATTTGATATCCTTGAAAAAGGCTGCACTGGATTCCCATCTCTACCTGGAGAAATGTAAGGGCCATTCAAGGACAACATACTTTCATGATGAACATGTTTTTTGTACTCCAGCATTCTTTCACAAAGACTAATCTGCTCCTCATTGTAACTTTCTCTTGCCTTTTGTGTATAAGCCAAAACCTGAAAATGTCAGATAAATATTCCATTCAGAATAAGTCAGGAATGCTAATAATATTTTCAAATCCACAATTCTGCTCAACATGCCACTGTAAGTTTTGAGGAAGTACACTATAATGAGCATTTTGAATGTATTTTACTAGCCTTAGGGATATAATCAAAAGAACGTTACCTACATGCTTGGTTTCATATTAAATCATCTAAAATTATGTTGAAACACCAGGTAATGTGATTTTAGATATATATATCTATATATTTGGTTTTACCTTGAAAAGTGATTCTTTTTTAAGTTTAAGATTGAGTTAAAGTTGAAGCAACTCTAGGTAGATTTTATGCTAGATAAAAATATTTATACTACATTTAGAATAAAAAAAATCTAAACACAAATCACTTAAAAAAGCACGTTTCCTAAAGTTGCAAGTAAAATAAGTTAGGAGTAAATAGAGAAACCTCGATAATGAAAGGCTCGAGCTCATGTAATAGCTGATATCCCTGCAAAAGGGAAATAGATTTTAGAAACTTCAACAAGTGCAATATTTCATACTGACAATGACACATAAAACTGTCATATACCTGTCGATAATATCGAAGATGAGCATCCATAACTCCAGTGACAGCCTCCAAAAACTCAAACCTCTTCTTGGCCTCAACATTGTGAAGAGCACTGACCTAGAATACAAGATGAAATGTGTTAAGAACTAAGTTTATTAATTCCATAATATTCAAAAGCAGCGTTCTTGTCAACTAAGATTACCAGATTGAAACGAGATTCCTCAAATGAGCATCTTGCATTGTGCAATTCCTGGAATGTCTCTCTACCAAATTAGATTGAAAAAGTCATGGTAACCCATGACAAGCTAAGACAATATTCATGAACCAAAATGCCAAAAGAAAAAACTACATGACCCACCTCTTCTACGACAGTGGCAATATCAATCCTAGTGCTTTTTCTCAGAGACATAAACTTCTCACGTGCCTGTTGCATAAAATCAACGTTGTATTTGTGTCATGGTCGAGAGTCAGGTCAATTAACTTTCAACAGATTGTGTTATCTAATTTGTTTATAAAAAGCCCTGAATTTCTTCTTCACATGAAACAAATTGTATTGATCATGGCATGACTTATACATTCAGTAGAAGGGTAGTGAAAATGTGGAAGCAGAAACCACTATACTGTGCAAATTTTTAAAAACTATTTAGAAGCACCTGATCATATACAAGGGAAGCTTTCTCAAAACGCCTTCGAGCTTCCTGCAAGCATCAGATAAAGCATCAAGGATGAAAAAGAAATTACAAGTCATTTGAAGGCAAAAATTGTTTTGCTGAATATAAGAAAATAAACTCTCAGGAACATGATCCTTTTTGAAGGTGTTATCAAATTTTAAAACTGAATTCCATCATCAGGGGTAGCTTTTAATACACTGTTCATTGTCTTAAGTTTTAACTGATAGTCCTGTAATGAAGTTATTTCATCACAGTCACCATTTCATTTCTTTCAAGTTATTAATTTTTCTTAGTGAACCAATAAAATATCAGCATTCTCCACACTAATAATCATCTTTAAAAATCTGAAAATTTCTTCTACTCAATATGTACCTTGACATCTAGGATATCCACGTTTAGCATGTTCAGTAACCGGTCATTTAGCATGTGCTCCCCCTAAGAAGCCACATTAAGTAGATCAGTTTAGCAATCACAGTTATAACACAACTCTTTCTGTACTATGAAATCTTAAAAAAAGGGATTTTTTCAACTATATTATCTAGTCTAATCCAATTTAAAAAGATGCATAAATAGAACATATGTACTGGAAAACCACAAGTTTCTCCTCTGGTCTGGCCTAAATAAAAGAACAAATTGCTGAATAAAGACACTGGCAACAATGGACAAGTCATTCATTACCTGTGACCGAAGAACTTCCTTATATGTACTGATTTCTCTCAATGCAATAGAAAATTTGGTCATAACTGGTCCTGATATGTAATACCAACACCAAATTAGTTTATCAAAATTGTAGGAAATAAAATATTTTGTCATTGAATATTCAAAGAAAGCATAATATAAAACATATCATGCTCAGAAAATGACTAGTTAAGCTCAATCTAAAATTTTCATCTTAGCTCAGGACCAGTTTATAATTCAAGAAATAACATCAAAAGACACTAATTAACATAAGCAGCAAGCATATATTTACGACAAAGAATGAAAATAATTTAGGTTTACTTAGCTTTTTTTGGTTTTAAGAAAAAGCAACAGGAGGAAAGAGACTTACCTCCCAAAGTCACAAATAGAGGATCATTATGCCCTCCTCCAAAACTTTCAAGGGCACTTGCAAATGCAATATCTCCATCATATGCATCTCCAAGCCCTTCCCTATTTGTCATAAATATAAAGTAATTACATAACACAAAATTTCTTATAATTATAAAATACTGATCATTAAACTAATTCCTTAAACTAATTTATACAAGTGCACAAGGCATATAGAAGGTTTCTGAGATTAATTTTAAATATAAAAATACATTATATTAATTAAATTATATTTTTTTATAGACTAAAAAAATTATTGAAAATTATTGATATATAAAGTAATTTCTTAGCATTTTAGTAACTAATTATGTACCAATTTAAATATTATTTGTTAATAATAAAAATTATTTTATATACTAATTTTTTTATAATATAGTAGTATCTAATTTAGTTAATATAGTCAATAATTATTTTTTATTTTTAAAATTAGTATAATATTTTTCTTAATATATATTGAGAACTACTTTGCTGTTTGAAACTTAGGTTTTACCAAATTCCTTCTAGATTTAAAGTTGGAACAATATAAAAGAGGAGAGTAGATATAGAGAGGTTTTGGTATTTCTTCTATTTATATTGAAGTATCAAGTATGTGCTTTCTTAGGAGAGAAACGAGGGTATAATTGTCGTATACAATTCAATTAGTAACACGACATACACAACTTTAGGGAGAAAACACAGTATCTAAAGTGTAGAAAATTCAAAAAAGTTAAAAAAAACAATGGCATGGAAAACCCACGTGTACTTTCGAGATCCTTTGTAGAACTTGAAACATCTCGAGCGTAAGGATTCTGAACTCTCTTCCATGCACTGAAGCTGCATATATCCACACACATTCATGATTCATAATTAAGCAACCCATTCATTTGAAGCACATGCAAAATATCATTGTATATAAAAGGACAACGATATACTGCAAAATATAATTTTTTATATAAAAATCCATGACCCGTCTAAGAATTAACGAATGAAGAAACCATGCAAATAAACAACATTGCGAAACAGGAACATATCAAGATAACACCAATGTTGTTCTTTAATATATGTATATTTATTTTGAAGAGAAATAATGATGAGAATGTTGTGATAGATATTGTAAGGGTGAAAGAAGAAACAGAAGAGAAGGTAACCTGTTGGCGGAACATGGGCGAGTCATTGAGTTTTGAGAAATCCATTTTCCGGAAATGATTTGTTTTTGTTGTTGGTGGTCTTCTGTCTTCTTATTTCGTTTTCAGGAAAAGTCCTATTGTAAACGTTGGAGAGAAGAAAGAATGATAAAAAGAAGGGACAGGTATTCGGTTATTTAGTTTTTATTAAGATTAATGTTATTTAGAGAGCGCATTTGAAGGTTTGAAGCTGTGGTTGCGAATTGCACATCTGTGGCTCCAAATCTCATCTGGCTCTTCTGTTTCTGTCTCTAGTCACTCTCACAAACACCTCCTTCTAACTTTGACCATCAATATAGAGGCCATTACACCCTGCCTTTCTCTCTCACATTTCAAAAACAATATGCACAAAATTAGGCTAAATAACCTTTTGCTACTTATTCTCTATGATTATTTTTATTTTTTTACTGATTTTTATATTTATTAAATTTTAAAATTCAATTTTACATATTCATATATTTATATGGTTAACAATAATTACTTCTTTCCTTAAGAAAAGTCAAAGTATAATTAACAAAATGTACTACACTGTCATGACCCGGTCTCCCTGACCGAGCTGACCGACACTCCTACGGACGGTCTGTCCGACTAACACATTTAACCATTAACGTTCAAATTAAGGTCAGTGAAACTAAATTATCATTAAGAATTAAGTAATACAACCATAAGTGTGATGCATTCCACCAGTCGGGCTCAATAAGATAAACCCATTAAAATAATATAAATAGCGCACATTCTAAGAATAAAGGTACGCCATTATTACTGTACACACCCGAGTGCCGAATACCCTTTTTACTTACTTGAGCGTCGAAGTGTTTTCTACAGGTACCTCTCCCATTTAGCATTCACCTGAGACTGAAAGCCGAAGGAATAGCGCGAAGACCAGAAGAATCACAGTGAAACTTTAACAACCTGTCCGAAAGAAGGAAGATGACGAAACCTTTAATAGTTTTTTAGGTTCCATCTTCCTATTAAAACATAAAATATTAATGATTCTTATTATTTCTTACTTTAATAATAAAGATAAAATTAAACTCTTAAAAAGTAACTTTTATTTATCTTAATCCTTTTATATTCATATTTAAAAGAATCAGGTTTAAATCTAATGGCTGGTTATATTTTTAGTTAGATATACTAACTGTAGATAACCTATATTTAATTTAAATTTTCTTTTACCAATATCCATTCCATGTTTGAAGGAACAAAATATGAGGGTCTTGTGTTGTGTCTCCTTGTCCTGGCCATTTCCATAAACATGCAAAATGCGTTCTTGTGTATGCGAGACACTACAACAGTACGATAATTATAGCGTTAGACGCACACATTTAATGTGTTGCTTTCACAGTTTTGGAGCTTCCCAATAGGATTATGATTATATTACTTGAACTTTCATCTTCTCTTTATTTTTAAACATTTTATGGCATTGCTAAAAGGCACAAAATTTACAAAAGTGGAGCAATTTTTATTTTAATTTATTAAAATTAATAATTTTTTAAAAATTATTAATATGGGTAAGTCATACTTGTATCACACAATTTCATTACGAAAAAGTTATGTCTACATAATATGATTTCATTGAAAGTTTGATCCCAAAATGAAGTTGTGTTGATCAATGCAATTTCTGCGTCTCTGACAAATTCATGTGATGCAAACACGACTTTGTTTAAAATTAATTAATATTTTATTTTTTTAAAAAAATTTGGTTAAGGAGAAGTTGTGCATAAAACATATATTGATATTGTCAAACTTTGTCCATTAGTATAAATTAGTAAAGTCTATAAGTAAATATAGGTTTTCTTGTTTATATTTATGGTTTAATATTCTTATTCCATTCATATATAAGTTCATATTTTTTTTTTCTAGTGCATCTTTTAATTTCAAAATTAGTATTTTTTGTTCACATTATCTTAGACAAAGTAGAATGGAAAACCTCCTACTTCATCAAAGTTATTTCGTCATACACCGACGGAAGGACAAAACATGGGTGGATCAAAGATCAACAGATGTGGATGTAAGTCACAAATAAATATAATATGTCCATTTTGTCTAACATATTAGTGTCTTTTTGATATTTTTTCAATGTATTACCATTTTTATTTTGATGGTCATAGAGAAAGTTTATCCATGTATGAGAAGAAGCATCCCAATCAGTAAAGTTACTGAAATTAACAAAGGAAGATGTATGAGCTTGGATCTAAGTCAACCAAAGAAATTGGGAGACAATCCTATCATGATTCTGCATCTTTATCTGTGCAGGTGGTGGTGAGATTGTTTAAGTCTCACTTCCTTTACTCGACAAGCGGACCAAGTGAATTGTAGTACAACTAAGGGTTGTCGTATTTATTGAAAAATATTGTTTATCATAGTAAATATATCTTTCAAGGTGAAGTGATGCATAATTAGAGGTTGATTTGATATATTTTGTAAATGAATATTATAATAATACTACTATGATATTTAGATCAAGAGGTGAAACTAGACAAATAAATGAAGTAAGTGGATAACAATATAGCACAGTTGTTGGGATTGAAAGAGCTTTGTGAATTCCCCTTATTATTATTATTTATGATTTTTTTGTTTATTCAAACTACATGTTCCTTATGGTCAAACCAAGCTGATTCCTTACATAAGATTGTCTAGAACAACAAGTCTCTATTATATAGCTTAGTTTTGCATTAAGATGGAACAATTCACCATAGTCTCAACTTCGCGTTCTGTGACCGTTAAATCCTATGACTGGTTGAATAGGATTCATATACATGAAATCGCCTTCTGGTCTCATTCATGTTATATGGAAAATCTATTGTCGTTCTTCATCATTGAGCACTAAGTACATTACCAAATATGGGGAATTTGAATTTTAAAGAGAAACAAAAGCAAACACAAACAACAATAACTTAAGGAATATCACATTGTCATTTAATCCCAACAGGTTAAATTTAACAACTCATAATAAGATCTAATAGTGAGAGTTCAAGTATGAGAAGCTAAAGAACAACAAGCATGGATCCTTTGAATGCTGCAGGCTAGCTTAGGCTTCAAGATCTTTTTCTCCAGACATTTTCTCTAGGCTTCAGCCTTGAGGCTTTGTTATGATTTCTCTCTTGTTCTTAGTGGCTCTACCTTTCGACGGTTTGGAATGTTGCTCCAAGGTCCCTATTTATAATATTTTACAATAAGATTCAAACGAATTCATGAGATTCAGCATTCACTCAACGTAGGTCAATCTGCTTAACATATTAACTTTTTCATCCCTAAGTAATCTTTGGGCTTTTGAGGATTTTGAGAATTTTGACTTAGCAGAGATTGGCTTTAAGCCTAATCCATCAGATTTACCTTTCTTAAGCATGAATAATTCCTTTGCCTTTGGATCCGCTCTAAGTCAAGCCCAAGCTAGTTTGCGCTTTCTTAATCTTAAAGAAATCTTTTTAGCTCCAAGCCCTTTTCTGAGCAAATTTGGCATTTCTTCATTGTTAAGGATGTTCTTCATTGTTACGTATACGGATCCAGTTACAAATTTCAATCACAAATTCAATTGTAGATTTTGATCACAAATTTGAATACATATTTTAGTCACAGATTAAGTCACTGTTTTTTTGTCACTATTTCAGTCATTAACATCAATCACAAATTCGGTCACTAAATTCGATTAGTAATCAATCACTAAGCATCACTGGATATGACATATACTTACTTACTTTCTAATCAACATAATCTATTGAAAAAATAGACTAGAAATTTACTTCAAAATGATAGAAATCAAGCATTTTTTATTTATACACAAACTTTTTTTTTTCATTGACAATAAATAAATTAAAAAACTTTTTTTTTCATTGACAATAAATAAATTAAATAAATTTGGAGCATTTAATAAATGTTCCAACTCGTATATAAATCAACCTAAACTAATGCTCACATACGAACTTAGATAAAAAAACCAAATAAGAAAAAAAGTCCTTAACTGACAAAACAAAAGGTACACCTACTCTATCCCATCTATGATCATTTTAGTTCCACAATTTACCATATTAGTTGATGTAGCATCGATGGCGGTAACAAAACTACTCTAGGATAAATGCAGCACCACCTAGGAGGACGAGGCATAGAAAGCTCCAATGGCCTTCCTTTGTTGTCATCTTTGTTATTGTCTGCAACCACAAACCATGAGCTTATACCTGCCCATATCTTTTTCAAACGTTTCATAATCTATAAGTTAGGATAAGTTCATCGTACAAATAATTATAATAGTAGTATAGGAACTTCCCTCATTATATCACTCTAATTTATATGATTTAAACTATTACTAAAACAAGGGTATCTTCTTTTAATAATAGGTTCCTGTATTTAATATTACAAATCACAAATAGGTTTAACATACCATTTCATTAATATAAATACTCCAAACCATAACTTCAACAATAAGTGTTATTGCTTGATTATCCAATTAATCGCTTAAACGATAGTGATATGCAGCTAAGCATATGGCCATTGTTGAAGTGATAACTCAAAACTTAAATGAGAAATTAAGAACCAACAATTCTACATATTTTCACATCATAATCTTCCAACCCAAAATTAAACATTATGTATTTTCTAGTAGGCTTAAAATATACATTTATACTCATTTGCTATACAATTTGTCTACTACAACCCACTGTCACTTCACTTTAATCTTCAAACCAAATATTAAGTTCAAAATATATGAAAACACGTTAGCAACTAAAATAAAAAAATCTCAAAGGGAAATCTCAACAATTCTAATATGAATAATGTTCCAACAATCTTTCTATACTTAGAATCAAATTCAATTTCAAATCAAAATAATTTCACTTACCTAATAGTTATTTATTTCTTAACAATTGGAGATTAGAAAAAAAGCTGGAAGCTCGTCAAAATTCCTTACCTAAATGAAGTACTCTCAAATCAATCAAAATACTTATTAGAAAATTAATCAATTGAGAGAATAATATTGTCAAGTGATAGAGCCAGTGAAATCTTGAAAAATCATAAACAGAACCAAATGAGTTAGGTAAAGAGTTTTTATAGTAAAAAAACTTCACTTTCATCTGTTGGATATGACTTATACTTACTTACCTTCTAATTGCCGGAATCTATTGGAAAAATAGACTAGAAATGTACTTCAGAAAGTTAGAGAGATGAGAATAAAGAGAAAACTTGAGAGGTACCTAGTATTTTAAATCTGAATAGAAATATGTAATAAATAACATTAAAATATGCAATAAATATTTATTAATGTTAAATATTATTGAAAATGCTTATTATGAATTTAAAGTTTGAATTGATGGTTGACCTATATTAACTTTGTTTAGATACATATGTCTATAATGGAAACATTCAAAATTCACTTTTACAGATAAAAAAATTCAAGTCCCACTATAAGAAAATTATTGAATAAAAAATAATTTTAGGAAAAAAAAATAATTAGTTGCTATAATAACTAAATTAAATATAAATAATTATTCTTTAAAATAGTCTCTAATTAGCTACCAAGATTTTAACTACTAATTATTTAAATTTTAAATTTGATAGAAAAACCTTGATAATTAATTAGATATAAATTTAGAAACTATTTAAGAATAATAAAAAATAATTTATAAATAATTTATTTTAATTACTAAAATATCAATAATTTAGTTATTATAGTAACTAATTATTTTTTATTTTTAAAATTAGTTTCTATCTAATGATTTTATTTTCTGTCGCCAAATATTTTATTACTTAACTTTTGTATATATTATCTTTATGCGTAATGCTGTTTCACACATGAAAATAGGGGTGTTACAGTAGAGGAAATATAACTAAAACGTGACATGAAATTGATTTGCCTAAATTAATTATAAAAAATAGAATAAAAAACAAAAAGTGGTGTAAAAAAATTGGGTAGATGTCAAAAGAAAAGGATATAGGAGCAAATGCACGTTTTACTGGCAATGAATCCATACACGTTTTAGTTGCGCCTTTAGCCAAACAAACACTAAACATATCTCTTGTTTCTGGCTTACATGATGTTAGAAGCATCTAATCTGATACAATTTCTTATTTAGTTATTTTTCAGTAATGCTCCTGGCGAACTGACTCTTAAGCCCTAAAACTGATAACAAAAGTCCGAATTTCCATGGGAGCAAGTTCTACAATTAGATTTTCTGGATTTACTGCTCCTCCCCTCCACACCTTAGGTTCTGGAGGTGACCCTTTAACTTTCCAAACCAATCTCTTCCTCTCCATTTCTGCTCTTTCCTGGTTAGCTGTTAGGCTCACTTCAGTTATTTTGTTTATCTGATCAACACAAAGGAATTGTGGCACATGAAGCACCTTAGACAATGACATGCTAAAAACAACTACCTATTAAAAGGATATTTAGTTGTGATGTTTTCCTACCTGTTTGCTGGAAAACACCTTTTTCAGTTCTACAGTTGCCTTAACTGAAAGATACTTGTCCTCGTCAATCTTGCACATGACAAAGAGTAAGGATTTAGTGTGTTGAAAAACAAGGCTCAAAAGCAATTGAAACAAGGAAATATAAGAAGTATAAATTCATCTCAGATGTAATATAATGTAACCAAGTAGATAGAAGCTGAAGAGAATATACCTCGTATAAGTGTGCCAGCCGAAGGAGAACTTTTCCATCACCCAGATCCTGCAGAGTTTCAGAAGATGGCTTAACATTAGAAGTGAACAAAAGAACATATTTTTAACACATATTTGATGAAATGAAAGACATGCACCTGGAGGGTTATTATTGCAACGTTATCTGGTAACTTGTATGAGGAATCTATTCCCGAGAAGGTTGTGACATGAGAATCTCCCCAGTGAGCGTCACTCTAGAAAATATGTGAAAAATGAAACAAATATTCATCAGTAGCGAGTTACAAGTTCAGCTCACTAGGCAATATTTTCAAACACTTTCTGACAACCATTCTTTAACCACCTTTGTGAAGGCTAAAAGTAAGGGTGAGTATATCTCCTGACCAAATGATCGACGCCATCTACTACCCTCTCCTACAGGATCAATTCTGAAATAGTGTTTCCCTAGCACCTGCAATTTTTTTTGTATATGATGAATGAGCCACAGGGTAAAACCAGCTTATAATTAGCCAACATATGTTAAAAAGTAACTGAAGTTTATAAGTTAGGAACTAAATGGAAATATTTGTTACATTAGTTATATAAACTACTTTCATTAGTTGTAGTCAAACAAAACTAAAATATCTTAAGAAACACTTATTCAAATTTTAAGCCTTTTCACTCTAATAGTAAAACTGATCCCATAATGTTTTCTCTAATAGTTCATACACTACGTACTTTAATTAGAATATATAAATAAACTAGCTTAACCAATTCAATCAGCTAGTTGTTACTTTATAGCTTTAGGCTTTTTAAATTCTTGGCTTATAATTTGTTTCAACTAACTTATAAGGTAGTTTCAGTAAGAATGGCTCACAAAAAAAAGGGTATTTAGATTAACTTACAGTTAACCCTCTGCATGTATTATGGATGCAAACTTTTTCATTCAGTTCCTCTGCAACACCTCTGGAATCATCTTCAAGTAACCTCCTATACAAAGGGGAGAAAATTGAAAGGTTTGACTGGTTGAGAAAATGGAATGATACATAGGAAGTTTTAGCTTAAAACAACATTACAAACCTATGAACCATTAGTTCCAATTGTCCATCTATGATGCTGGAGCCCCCCACAGCTCTATCTACCAAAATAGAAAACTCTTTGCTTTTATCTTTCAGGTAAATCCCAAGGTTGATCTGAAACATGAAACTAGATTCCATTAATCAACAACTTCATGGACTGTGTCTTGTTAGCATCTTCTAACACACATGGTTGAAAAAAACATACTGGGTAATAATTTCCAGCAACAGGTTCATTCACTTCCAAGTGCCAGTCTTTTCTATAGTCTCGAACCTGTAAATGTACGTCATTATGAGTTTATAATTATTCATCAGGTTAGGTATTGATATGGAACCGTTGCTAGAACTAACAAATGTTGAACCTGTCTGACTTACACGTTCAATGAAATCACGTCCATTGGAATCAGTATAGAAGGTTTTATTGCTTGCCAAATTTGTTTTAATCTCAGTTGCAATTTCCTTCCCAACTCCATCATCAATGGGTATAGGACCAACCTTATGTCAAGATAACTTTATTATGATTAATGGCTCTTAGAGAATAAAGTTCTGAAAACCCTAGTCAGGAAATTTGGAAGAAAAAAAACTACTTACAATAAACTCAACTTCAGCATGTTCTTTGCCCTTGTACAGTCTAGTAGTCTGTTCAATTAAGCCATGGTCAAATATTGAACTCTATGAAATCTTTATGATCACAATTTTTTTTTATAAACTTGAATGTGTTACAAAAACATGTTAGTTACAGTTTTCTTACCAGCATTGATATTTGAAAGAGATCAAGATAGTGGCAAACTCTTTTTTTTTTTTTAAAAGAGAGATTGAAAACTTACTTTTCTTTCTTGTGATTCCTTTCTATTTGCCAATGATACATAATATAAGTGGGTGATGTGTGGATTACAATTCCCACGTGTCTTTTATTTCCTTTTTCTATTTCTAGACAATCATGTTATTTTTCGTATACCATACTAATAATACAATTAAATGGTAAACGATTATAAATAATTTTAAATTAATTAGATTTAGCTCCTTAAATATTTGATTAAGTTAGTTATCTAATTAAATAAACAAACTTAAATTCTCAATCAATCAAATTTAAATTTTACAAACTCAAAATAATATATATATATATATATATATATATATATTTAATAAAAAAACATAAAGCCTGCTACTTTAAAAAGGTTAAAAAGAGTTTTTTAAAGAGATTCTGCCAATAAATTGACAATGGTGATTTGATTCAACGTTTAATATATATATATATATATATATATATATATATATAATAAAGTACTGGTACAAAAAGAATCACTTACTTTTATAAAATGACTAATTTCCGGTTAGAAAATATGTATTGTTTAAGATAAAAACTTAATTTTTAAATGGTCAAATATGTAACACTTAATTGAAACCGCTAAAAGTAATTTTTTAATTACTTACTTAATCATAAAATATAATAGTCTAAACTTTTTAACTCTACGTTTCACAAACATATTTTACCGTGAACAGTAAAAACAATAATTTCACATATTAATAAATTAATATTTTTTTAATTTAAAATATTATTATAAACAGTGGTTAAAGATATGTTTATTTTACTTTTCATTTCCTCTATTCAGAATTCTTACATTTTAGTACATATTCTATTTGTAGATTAACCTGTGGGATTAAAATATTTATTAAATAGTATCTGTATCTATTGATAAAGTTTAAAAAATTATTAAAACAAAAGTAAATTATAAATAAGTCACGTGATAAATAAGTAAAAGAAATTAAAGTATACCTACACTATATGCACTCACTGAACTCATTTACACCACACTCATTGATATTAAAAGTGAAGAAAGTTGTAAAGCCTAATCTTTCTTTAATAAAGAAAAAAGAAAGCATCACTTATTTCTGATGTCCTTGCCCAAGGACATATATGAGATAAGTGGGTGATATCTGACTCTGCTTATTTGATGTGTCTTTTTCTTTCTTTCTTTTATATGTATAAAGTTATATAGTACCTGGTATATCCATGAATTGATCTGTTGATGCACTTCATGCACAATTGGTCCCCGAAAAACTGTGAGAGGAGACTGAAAATTTTCAAATGAAAACTAATCGATTAAGTTCTTGCAATTACCACTGAATATATTGGTATTGGACGTAAATGTTTAAATAGATAACTTCACCTTGCTGTTTTTGATGGGAGATGGTGAACCATCAGGTCGAAAAATATATGCTCCAGATGCCTTTCAACAATTCACAACATTTAAATCAATTGCTTGGCATAAGTAATCATAATCAATTCAAATCTAAGTAAATCTTATCACCTGTGCACCAAATTGTGTGCCCGCGTAAAATTTATATGTCTGCTCTACGGATTCTTTCACCTTTTTCATTGTGAACATAAATTTAGAATGCAGGTCGTGTAAACCTTATAGAATATACATCCTTAGAAGCACTATAACTTGTTAAAGTAAAGATTTTGGGTATATATTGGGATAAATAGTAATGTGACATCCAAATCACAAACCTTGCTTCTGTAGTTGATATATTCAGTAAGTTTCCCTTCCTTCACAGAATAAGTTAATTTCAAGTTTTCTGGACCCACTGTAATTACATCACTCCAATTCTTTGACTTGTGAGCTGCATCTCTATCTGAAACAGTAGCTGCAATGCAATTGCAAATTTTCTGCTTTAGGAAAAAATAAAGTCTCCCACAGAATTTATAGTTAATAACAAATGAAGACTAACCTTCATTTTTGGCATAAGATACGTAGTAAGTGCTAAAACCAAGTGGGGGAACAGCTGCCGGAAAAACAAGCCAGTATTTGGGTTTCACAGTCGAAGACACTCCCAAGTAGGCAACAGTGTGATGGTTTCTTAAGCCAAGAAAAACATCAGGTATTGGCACCAGCTGGGATTGGACTATTTTTCCACTGGAATCCCGAACACCAACGTTTTCATTGACAACCTAAGACAAATTTGATAGGCAAACAATGTGAAGCAAAAGTTGTGTTTCAGAATGGTCATGTTTTGTTCTTGAAATATGATTTTTCCTATGTTCAACACATTCTTCATTCATGTTAATAAGCAAGGTAATAATTACACTGGACAAGAAAAAATGTATTGCAATGCTTCAACTAGAAGGCATCAATTAGCGCATAAAGTATTGAACAAATGCCTATGCATGGAGCAGATAATATTTTTATGGCTCATAGATTGTTCATAATTTTTAACAAGGATGATTGAGGAAGGAAACTCACCGGAATCCTTATGATATCCTCTCTTTTCCATCCCAGAGGATTGTAAACAACAACCACCTACAGGAAGCAATGTATTAGAAAAATCTTAATCGATAAAATTCTGCGTTCTAATAAGCTACAGAATAGATATCATCAGTCCTAACCAGATTTTTCCCATTGGAGAAGTCGATTTCTGATGCAGGACAGTAACTTATGTTCAGAAGTGGACACTGTAATGAGAAGACGGAAGAGATAACTCAGCCTCATTATCAAGTATTCGAAACTTTGCTTCTTAAAAATTAAAACATGTTTATATTTTTTTTTCAGCTGTTTCAAAAGTAACAACTTTTCGCTCCAACTACAGCTTTTCTCTTGTAAAAGTTGCTAATAAGCTTTGTAATGGTTATGAATTGTAAACTTTTGACTTAGCTCTACTGCCTCAATAGTTTCTCGATGTGCACAGAGAATGAATATCAAGAAGAAATTTTTAAAATGATTAGCCATGTGCCTTAAGATGTTATCTGAAGACCAGTAATGAACAGCTCACAGTTGAACAAAGAACATCACTACTTGCCTGTTGAAATTTAATCTGTGGGTTCTTACATCCCGTTTTGGTTCCTCCTTCTGTCAAACAAGCAAGTGATTCTGCAACAACTTTCTCAGCCTAAACAAGACATTGAAAAGAAAAATCATTTTTAAGATTTTTAAGTTCCAAGAGAACAGATATATAGACAATTTTATTACCTCTGTATAACCTATTGAAAGTCGTTTAGCATAATCATCAGCAACATGCTGCTTTTCTGTACCAGATACTGCATCATGATGTTGAGCAATAGCCAAAGCTTCAGCCAAAGAGTCAGTTTTTGGACCTAAGGCACTCTTCCCTTTGAAATACTCCAACTGCCTTGCTGCCTGTTTCAAGATTGAAGACCAATAAGAGGCCAGTATAGAATTTTGAAAAGTTTCCAAAATATTCCTGTGGAATATTAAGGTTGAATAAATTATATTACTCCGAATCACACAGAATACCCCTTAAGCCTCCGAGAGCGTCTCAAATTTAATCAAATATTCAATTGCTTCAATTGAAAATACTTAGAAGCCTTACCAAGTAATATCCACTTATCAGTCTGACATAACCTTTGAGAGCTGGCCTGCTTGTAAAATACCCTGTCCAATATGCATTTACACGATCTGCATACCTAATAAATTGATGATCCAGAAAGGAAATAACAAGTTAGAAGAAGGAAAAGGAAAGGGTAGGTAATGCAGCCACCCAAATGTTACGTTCAAAATCATGTTGTAGGAATAAGTTACAACTGCAGCTTCTTCCTGAAAATGATTTTGAATTAGTAGCTTAGCTGATATATACTGTATGTTTTGCATTTTGAAACTCACGGAAAGTAGTCATCAGTCTTGATTGGCCAGGCCTCATTTGTAGCATGTTTGGCATCAGTGTATATTGATGGGGTTGAGTACAAGGCATGGACCCGACCATCCTAAATAAGCATGAGTCAGTTGTCCCATTAGTATGTCAAATTACTATAGCAAATAAGCTTAGTTTGATTTAAATTCATGAGCAGATGAAGAACTAGGCAATAGTTAAGTAAACAGAAAATAAAACTGTCAATAAAGCAAGGAGTTGAAGATAAGTAACTTGATTAACGTAGTGAATAAACTTATCCATTTGCCGAAACCAGCTCTGCGCATATTGGTACTTGAAATCTGTCCCCATTGTCCACATTACATGATTTGTGCGCGTAATATTGGCCTGAAACAGGACATCAGTGGAGTTTGTTCACTCAAATCAATCAGTTTGAGTGCAACTCACAAACTTTAAATCATTTGGACCATTTCTATTTTAATTTCTCAGAATTTCAGACACATCAATTATGTGCAGTAAACATTTTAAACCAAGCAAATCAAATTGCAGAGAGAAGAACCAGTCATCCGTTCTTAAGATACATTTCATACCTGTGATATTGCGGCTGCGACAAACTCGTTTACTCTTTCAGGGACATTGTAATCAAATAAACTCACATCATCCTTCAAGGGAAAAAGAAGTATACTTAGCACACTTCCAGAAAAAAAAAGGGTATTGGCCTTACAGCAGTATTTGACTTGGATTTTACCTGAACAATGGGAGAATTGTCATTTACTTCATAGTAGAAATTACTGGGAGGTTCATAATTCTCAGGGAACGCACCAGAAAATATCTGCATCCATGAACAATTTTAAGGATCCGTTGGTAAAAGCCTACTAGGGAGAATGAAGTGAATCCAACAGAAGAAAAACAGGGTTTTTGTTGTTATTAATCTGTGCGTAATCGATATAAGTTAAAACATAAGCCGCTTTGAGTTACTCACCTGTGATGATGAACCAAAGCTCTTAGAGCCCCGCCACACAACTTCGAGAGTTTTTTCATCTTTTCTCTTTGCTCTGTCTTGATAGTCAATCCGTCCAAAGAATAGAGAGTCAAATCCAACCTATGCCAACAAAACAGCTTATGAAACAACTGGCAATGTACAGAAAACAAAATCTGTTGGTAAATCTACTCCAATGTCATTTTCCTCCTAATCGAATTCTGTATATACTTCGGCAAAATGTACCTCTGCCCCCAACAAGTAGGCCTGCACAGCAGAATGTCCAAATGGATCGATCTGCCACCCTATTCTCGGAGTCACTCCAAATTCTTCTTTGAGAAATTGATGTCCAAGAGTTGTCTGATCAATCATGTCAATGTAATGAGTAGCAGCCTCGTCATGCATACAAAAGCCTCCATTTCTGCAACCCATAACCTTAGCACTTAACGTAATGCCATTGAAAATGAATGCTATTAATACATTAAAGCAGAGGAAGATTCATCATAATCAATTTCATTGACTTCCTATAATGAGAAAAAAAAAATTGTACTTCATTCGGTTATTAGAGAGTGCGAAGGTGGAAAAGTAGACAGCTTGTGAATCTTTCAAATCCACACTTTCTACAAACTCATCCGAACACACCCTTATTCAGATAGAAGATAAGATAGGAAAATACATGAATTCCAATTGACCAGATTTGACCAGCTCCTTGACTATGTTCTGAATATCATCACTTTGTTCTCTCCACCATCGCTGAAAAAATGCCTGTAATACAGCACAAGCAAAGAACAACAACTCATAAAGGACTAACACCACTTATTTCACTGTTTTGATATTCTATCACCATTAATCAATGTGAGATATTCTAACACTTACCTGTTCAACATAAATGAACTTGCGATTCTTGTCAGCCAACAATGCGGGTACCAGGGAATCGAGCACGTTTTGAACGCATGCTCCCTGCCCCAACAGTGAAAACAAACCACACATGAAAACATTGAATGTAACTGAGAGACAGCATGTATATGTGGGAGTGAGATTGAGAATGACCTGAATTGAGTTGTTGGAACCAACATAATACTGGTCAATGGTCTTCAACCAGCCAACATCGTCGTGAGTGTGAGGGACCAAGTGAACGTTGAGCTTGCCAGGGACAATGGTTGATGTTGTGTTATACCTTATATACTTAGATTCAGAGGAAATGACACACCCCAACAGGAGTATAACCCATAACACACACAACCCAAAAGTGTTCTCCATGGACTAAAACAAGAACACTCTGAATTGATCTGATATCAGACAAGGGAATGTTGTTTATTTATAATGATGACAAGGATCACCGCTGTCTTTGTCGCTTGTTGTGATCCCACTGATTCCTATTATGAACTTTAGGTAAATAGATTATGGAGAAGTCACAGTCAGTTTAGGATTTCCAAGCTAAAAAGACTATTGATAAGGTTCGTGATCCTCGCTGTAGCTAATGTTAATAAGTTATTCCACTACATGGTCTAGCATGTTGCAACTTACAAATATATTATCACTACCAATTAATAACAATTAATAATGTCATTCACATTCTTATTAATATCAGTTAATAATAACATTAATGAGAAATACATTTTAAGACTAATTCAATCTTATAAAATCAAATTATAAGATAAATTTATTTATATCACTGCAAGAAAATCATGAAATAGAAACCAATATTATAGAAAAAAATAATTAGTTACTGACTAAATTAGATACTATTTTAGGGACTAAATAAATTTTTGATTTCTAAGTTAGTTATATTAGCAATCAAGGTTTTTGCTACCAAATTTAGAATCTAAATAATTGAAATAACTGGTAGTTAAAACCTTGTTGCTAATTAGATACCGATTTAGAAACTATTTAACAATGATAGAAACTAATTTAGAAATTTTTATTTTTTTTAGTTTCTAAAATGGTTTCTAATTTAATTACTATTGCAACTAATTAGTTTGATCTCTAAAAGTTGGTTTCTATTTGATGATTTCCTTTCTGTGTGTATTATTAAATATCTTAATCTTATAATTATTAAATATCTTAATCTAAATTATAAGATGAGATTTATAACTACTTATATACTATAAAAATGTAACTTTTATAAAGGATATTAAAGTCATATATTTATTCTATCATCTACACCTTTATATGCATACAACTTTTTTTTGTAAGATGTTAATTTCAATAAATTAATTTTATTCTTTATTAAAGTAAAATAATTCTATTCTAATTCTATCTAAAAATAACTACATAATTCCTCAATTCAATTCTAATTCTCACTTTTTTCCTTACAAAATTATTTATCTTTTATATTATTTTTAATAAAGATGGAACACACATACATGAAAGTCTATGTATTTCTCCGACTAATTAATAGTGAAATTGTATTTTGTTACTATTCTTTATTATACACAATTTTTTACGACTATTCTTTAAATATTTTATAACTATTTTTTATATATTTTAGTATAAATTTATTTTTTATTTTGATGAAAAATTATAAAAATTATATAGTTATAGCATTATAAGCAATAAAAAAGGTTATGACTGTTTTTTACGAACTTTTTTCTAATTTTAATATAAATTTTGTAACATTTTTAAATTAATTTTTATTTTTATTAATGATAGAAAGAAGTAAAACGTAAAGATGCACGTGAACATGTTTCCATATAATAATAATTTTAACGTAGAGTCTTGTGTTGGTTTGTTTTATTTAAGTTTCCTCTTTCCAATGCAGCTTTCAATCTATACTCTTCTCTTGGGTTCCATTCAACTTTAAACTGGAAACCAAATCAAACAGTTTTAAGAAAAAGAATACATAATTAACTTAATTAAAATTTTAATTATCTTATAATTTTATATATTTTAATTAAATATTATATATTAAGTCTTTAAAATATTTTTTATTTTCTTATAGGTATCCTTTTATTTGAATCTTATCGTTAACTAATCGTCATTTAGTTTTTCTTTAATTAATTTTTTTCAATTTATACTTATTAGTCAATTTACTCTTGAAGAGTGAAGTAACCGTGAGACCAGTTCAAGAATATTGAAAAGAGAAAGAATAAATTATTATTAAATTACATAAAAAAAATAAAAATATTAATGATATCATTTTATTAATTAAAATAAAATTAGATAACAAGATATTTAAAGAAAAAAATTTAAACACTCGTACATTAAATATTTAATAAAAAATAACTAAATGTATTAATTACTTAAAATTTGATTAAGACTACAAATTAAATACACGAGAAGAATAATTAATAACATATTCTTCTGTCTTAAAGTCACTTTAGCTATAGTAGTATTCTAAATGTAGCATTTTAATCTTATAAAAAAATTTAAACATTAAAATTAAATGTGGAATGTGTACAATGTGATTAATGGCTGAGTTTGAATATCACCACTTTCTTCTAATAATTGAAAGAACCAATTAGTGCCTTTTTTGTTTTTTGGTGAAATGTTCTACTTAATTACTGACACGTGAAGTTTAAATCTATTTTGCTATAACTAGTTGATAACTTATTATAATAATTTGATAATATAAATATTTGAATTAAAAAAATAACTTTAAACATTATATATTATTATATTACAATAATATGTCGGGAATCCCACCTGATTTTAATGGGGTCCATGACCAATGAATTTTGATAACTGATCCATTGAATATATTCAATGATGGCCATTTCAAAAGTTTTTGAATTATATCTCTCTTGAAAGATAAGTTTTAATTATCCACTACCTCTTTATGTGATAAGTCTTCCTCTTATTCTCTATATAAAGGGAACTTATGAGGAAGAGAAAGACATGTAAGTGAGAAGAGCAACATAGAGAATGAATGAGAGAATACATATCTACCATAGTGTGAGATTAGAAATCATAGTGAAAGGTTAGAGAGACATTTTATTCCATCTTTGTTGGGTGAGATTGAATATTATCCTCACACAGTGAAAGAAATAAATATTGTAGTCTTACTTTCATAGTGGAGACATTTTCTAAAATAGGTCCCGTGGGTTTTTATTTCAAAAGTTGAGAAGGTTTTCCCACGTTAAAAATTCTCGGTGTCATTATTCTATTTTGCTCTATTTTTCTTTTATCTGCTTATTACTTCTGCAAGTGCCCATTTTGTATCTACACCAAAGAGGGAGAATTTGTTCTCATTTTCCCAACAGTGGTATCAGAGTTTGGTTCTGATACAAGATGGAATGAGCCATTTATGATGGAGACATGTTCAAGTTGACAACAGACAATTATTCCTATTGGAAACCCATGATGGAGGGTCACTTATACTGTAAGAATATGCATGAGCCCATTTCTTGCATAAACAAGCCAGAAGTTAAGAATGATAAAGATTGAGAACTTTTGAATCGAAAAACTGATGCAATGATTCAAAAGTATATTGATAGAAGTTTGTTTGAGCACGTGTCCGAATACACAAATGCTTGTGAGTTATGGACAAAACTTGAATCTATGATTCAAAAGAAAACTCCAAGAAATAAAGCATCTCTTATTAGAAGACTGGTAAAACATGACTACACGGATAGTCAAAGTATGATGGAACACTTAAATTCATTCAAGGGTCTTGTTAATCAATTAACAAAGATAGATATGAAGATTGATGATGAGTTGCAGGCACTTTTGCTACTCAGTTCGTTGCTTGAAAGTTGGGAGACACTAGTAGTCACGCTCAGCAACTTAATCCCTGATGGGAAAATCTCAATGGACACTATTTCAGACAGTCTGTAGAATGGAGAATCCAGAAGGAAAGAAAGAGGTACAAACTTTCAATATGAAGCAAATGTTATTGAGAAACGAGAAAGAGGTGAAACCCATGGGAGAAATGAATCCCGTGGAAGAAACAAAAGCAAAGCTAAAGGCAGTTCTCAATCTCGCACAAAAACAATATGCTATTATTGTGGCAAAAAAGGTCATAAGAGATCTGAATGCAGATTTCTGAAGAGAGATCAAAAAGCCGGAACTGTCCATTCAGACTTGGTTTATCCAAAAAAGAAGGATTGTACTCCAACCACAATCATCGACGTTGACGATGATTTTTTTCTTATTGGAGAAGACAATTACCTAAATATTGCATATGGTTATTGCTCTTGGATAATTGATTATGGTGCCTCTTTCCATGTAAGTCCACGTGAAGATTTCTTTTCAAATTACAAGAAATGTGACTATGGTACTCTGAAAATGGGAAATCATGTTACAAGCAAGATTATAGGTATTGGTGATATCATGCTACTAATAGACACAAGAAACAAGTTTGAATTGAAGGAAGTGAGGCATGTTCCAGAAATGCGTCTCAACCTTGTCTCAACGGGTAAGTTGGATGATGTGATTTTATAAGCCATTTTGGTACTGGAAGGTGGAAACTAGCAAAAGGGAACCTAATAATTGCCAAAAGTTCAAAGGAAGGGTCTATTTACATTATGCAAAAAAGAATTTGTTTTGGAGAAGCAAATATTGCTACAGACTCCAAAGATGTTTGGCATAGACGATTGGGGCATATGAGTGAGAAAACACTCCAAATGCTCGCCAAAAACCACTTGCCAAATATAAAGGGTCAAATATTGGAATCTTGTACTGAATGCATTTATGGTAAACAATGCAAAGTTAGTTTTCAGAGATTAGGCAATCCCTCAAGGATACATGAGGTACTTGAACTTGTACATACAAATGTATGTGCACCATCTAAAAAATCTCTTGGTGGAGCCTACTACTTTGTTACATTCATTGATGATCACTCAAGAAGAGTATGGGTGTACTTGTTGAAAACCAAAGATCAGTTATTGTCAGCATTTAAGGAATTTCATGCTCTAGTGGAATGTGAAACTAGGAAAAAGCTTAAGTGTCTGAAAGTAGACAATGGTGGAGAGTACCGTGGTCCTTTTGATGCCTATTGAAAGATGTATAGCATTAGAATGATAAAGACACTACCAAAGACTCATCAACTGAATGGAGTAGCCGAAAGGATGAATCGTACTATTGAAGAGAAAGTCAGATACATGTTACAAGGTGCTAACCTCCCAAGTATTTCTGGGGTGAAGCAATAAAGATTGCAGTTGGTCTTATAAACCTAACACCTTCAAGACCTCTAGATGGAAAGATTCCAAAGGAAATGTGGTACAAGAAGAAGGCATCCTTCAACCATTTGAGAGTATTTGGATGCAAAGCCTTTGTTGATATTCCAAAGGATGAAAGAAAAAAGCTAGATGCTAAGGCCAATGAGTGCATATATCTTGGGTCCCCAAAGGATGAATTTGGGTACAGATTGTGGGATCCTATAAAGAAGAAAATTGTTAGAAGCAGAGATGTTGTGTTCATTGAGGATCAAACGATCAAAGATATTCAATAGAAAAACCAGTGCAAGTCCAAATATCACATTGATTCAAGGGGAGAGATTCCTCAACAGATAGATCCCGATCAAATAAACCAATAGACAGATCCTACTCATCCAGTTCCTGACCAGACTGATGAACAACCAGATCATGATCAAATATTGTTAGACCCTCAAATACAACAAGAATCTGAGCCTTTAGAGAAACAAATGCAAGTTGAATTGAGACGCTATGAAAGAAGAAGAAAGTCATCATCAAAGTATCCTTAAGAATATTATATTACTTTGACAGAAAATGGTGAACCTCAAAACTTCTCAAAGGCTATGGAGTAAATTGAGAAATGGGAGTGGATCAAAGGCATGGAAGAAGAGATGAACTCTTTACATTAGAACCATGCTTATGATCTGGTGGAGCTACCTAAAGGAAGAAAAGCCTTGAAAAACAAATGGGTGTATAGGCTTAAAACTGAAGAAGGAAGCCCGAGACCAAGGTATAAAGCTCGAATTGTTGTGAAAGGGTGCAATCAAAAGAAAGGAGTTGATTCTTATGAGATATTCTCACCAGTGGTGAAATATTCCTCCATAAGAGTAGCATTGGGTATAACACCTAACTTAGACCTAAAAGTTCAACGACTTGATATCAAAACAACTTTCCTAGAAGGATACATCAAAGAATAAATCTATATGGAGTGGCCCAAAGGCTATAAAGAACCGGGCAAGGAACACTTAGTGTGTCATCTGAAGAAGAGTTTGTATGGTCTGAAGCAAACACCTAGACAATGGTATAAGAAGTTTGAATCCTATCAAGTCTCTCATCATCACTTTCAGTTCAAACTTTACTCTCAAAGATCATGGTCCACTACATCATTTTCTGGGTATTGAAGTCCCTACTCTTAACTTTGGACACTTACACTTATCTCAACGAAGATATATTCAAAATATGATTAACTCTAACTTGCAACCTACACCAATGATCGCATCCTTAAAGCTTCCAAAAGATGTTAAGATTCAGCGTTATTTCGATCTGTCATTGTTGCACTTTAGTATGTTCTTCTCATTCGTCCTGAGCTAACCTACTCTATTAATAAGTTTTCACAATTCATGCTGCATAATCCCTATAATCACCACGGAAAGCTATCATGAGAATCTTAAAGTGTACTCTATGTATGATTTTTTGACCATGATGGAGTTATTTTTTTGGTTTTTACCAAAATGAGGTCCGTTTAAAAAGAAATTACAAATTTAGGCAAGTCGTGCCAATTCGGCACGACTTCATATGCAGAAATCGTCCCAATTAGGTACAACTTCTGCCATGTCATACTAAAGTCGTGCCAAGTTGGCAGGACTTTTGCCCTGTCACTTCGTTCTCCATACCATCAGATTCCTTACATGTATAACTTTTTACCTTCTCCTTCAGGTACTTTTTCTACTCCACCAAATATATTTGGAACTTCGGCATTCACCCCTCTTTCTGCATATAATCCAACATCATCCATGCACTATCAACCCACACTGCCCTCACCAGCATCTCATAATGAAGCCAATAACAACGATGATGAACATGTCGTTGATGATCCTCTTCCACGAAGACCTCGACAACAAATACGAAGACCACATTGTGTCACGTCTTCCCATAACTAATTTACTTCTAGTTCAACTTTATAGTTTTATTTTATATCTTATAATGAATCTTACTAATTTGTTTAGTTCTAATTAATCTCTTCTCATCATTACGTGTTCTGTAAAATCATTACTTCTCAAGCTATTTATTTTGCAAATTCACAACAATAATTCTCTATTCATTTTTCAAATACAATAAATTTTCATTTATGTATTTATTTCCAAATTCAATAACAATTTTCTTCATTTTTAATTAATCAAATAATCAAGTTATTGTATTACATTACCGTCAAACATGATCCATACACGATTATCCAATTTTTTATTCCTTAAAACTAACACTCTTACAAAATTATGTATCAAATTAATTTTTAACATTACATAACTTACTACCCAGTATATAAACAACAAAATTAAAATTAAAATAAAAATTATGACGGGGCAGAAGTGACTTCAGTATGACAGGGTTGAAGTCGTGCCAAGTTGGCACGACTTTAGTATGACATGACAGAAGTCGTGCCTAATTGGGACAACTTCTGCATATGAAGTCGTATCGAATTGGCACGACTTGCCTAAATTTGTAAATTTTTTTAAACGGACCCCATTTTGGTAAAAACAAAAAAAAATAACCCCTCATGGTCAAAAAACCCTATTCTCTCTTTCAATAATGCAATACATTAAAGAATATCCGTGTAGGATTAATAAAAAAAATATTAATTATAATATTTTTTTTAACCTATTTAAATTTGTCATGCTAATAATACTTAAACAGACTGAAAATTTGTTGTAGTTGCAACAACAAATGTGAAACAATCCGTCTAAACCAATAGATGATATAAAGATTGGATTTTAATTTTACTATGAAGGTGTATTATATTACTTTCTCTATTCTTTAATTTTTAACCTTTAATATATGTCAAATCTAACTGAACTTGACTTGTTTTTTCATATCGAATTAGTCATAACAGCATTTATATTTCTCTAATCGATGTCATTTTCTAATATTTAATAGCAACTCCATTTCAAAATGATACTTCTTTTATTTTGTCACATTGATTAAAGAACCATTTAATTAACACAAAATTAGGCAAAAAGACATCGCTAAATTTTCAATTATTGATCTCTTTTCAATATAAGTGATTTTGTATTAATTACTTTTTAACTATATGTAGGAATATTATTAGAAAAATAGTTAGAAAAAAACAAAAGCACTATTATTTTTAGAACTGAGAATTTTAGAGCAGGTGTAGATACTAGTTTTCCTTTAAAAGAGCTACTCTTCTTGTTAGATTATTCCAAGGATTTACGTCAAGAGTACGGCTTTCTTCCTTTATTCCTGCACTTGCATAACTTCTCATGAAACCCCATATTCCATACTTCAGGAGAAAAACAATTTTGTCGTTAAAAAAATATATTATGAATTAAACAATTTAGAAATATATTTTATTCTATTTATATCTTCTGAATTCTAAAATCTAAAAATATCCTTTGAATTTCATAATCCGAAAATATCGTCTAGATTTTATAATCTAGAATATATATTTTTTAAAATAAACTCATTCTATATTATAGAATCCCTTTTTTTATCAGTCATTTCGAAAACATCAATAAAATAAAGAATATTTTTTATATTTTAAAAGGTATGGAGTGACACAACAAGCTATGGAGGTTCAGAAAAAAATAGCCCAAAAATAAACCCCTAGTTGGGTCGGATCCTGGGCTAAGGCCCAACTTGCATTGGGGTCAGGCCCATGTATCAGAAGAGCCCATTTAATATAAAAATATTCCCTCCATTCGGTTTCCCTCCATCGAAAACAAAGTATGGAAAGCGCGGACGCGAACAGCGAAGTGGAAAATGACGCGGTAATGAAGATCTTGAGAGACAAATTCAGACTCTCTGCAATCGCCATCACCGAATCTCAAGGTTCGTTCTTCTTCTTCTTCTTCTCACGAATTTAAACTTGTAATTCGTTTGAGATTCGAGTTCCTAATTATCGTGCGCGGCAATTCAATTATGCAGCAAAACAAAACGGCATGGCAGTTTCAAAAGTCGTAGTCACTTGTATCGCGGACTTAGCCTTCAAGTATACAGGTAACAAACATCACTATCGTTTCGCTGCACAATCCTTTTCTGCCGGCACCTTGTTAGAATTAACCTAAACGGCACCGTATACTATAATCGTGTGATTGCAACGTGTATGACATAATGTCTCTTACGAGTTTATCAATATAGCAGTGCATATATCTTGCTTTTGTTTATTTTATCGGTGGCAACAGACTAGTTTAGGTTTTATTATTAATGCGAGTGTTGAGTTGAAATAATGAAATTGAAGGACGTTCTATGAGCAGAGCGCCTGGCTAAGGATCTTCATCTATTTGCGCAGCATGCGAGTCGTAAATCTGTAAATATGGAAGATGTGATACTTTGTGGTTAGTTTCATAACCTCTGAATGTTTTTCAAGAGAACGAAAACGAGTTTTGTTTCGATCTGTTTAATATTGTGTATTTTGGATTAAGGACATAGGAATGAACATCTATCTGGCTTGTTGAGGACGTTCTCCAATGATTTAAAAGCCAAAGATCCTCAATCTGAAAGGAAGCGAAAGAAAGAAGCCAAAAAGATCGACAAATGAACCGCTTAGCGCTTATGCCTGATGCACATATATGGCCTGTAACATATCTTGGTACGGTTGGAAAAAATTATGTTTTTCCTATCTGTGTTTTTGGACTTGGTTAACTAGAGCTGGAATCTATTGGTCCACCTTTACCATTTATGCATGCCCTCAAACTTAATACCAGCCACTATGAACTGTATAATTGAGTTAATTAATTTTAGGGCAATTTTTTATATGCAATTTCTCCTAATATATTATTTTAAGAAATAAGGAAAAATGTTTATTAAGAGATATCCGTTTCTTTAATGGATCTTATAGCAGATTTTTCCTGATAAGCACGGCTACTTTGTGGGATCTACCATTGCAAATGTCTGCCAGGTGTTACTAAAACAACACTGGTTTCTTAACAAAGTACCTATACTTGGGTATTTTTAAAATATATTTATAATTTAGAAGTTAAAAATAATAAACGTTATGAAATTGTAACATTATATTTTTAATTTTCAAGTTTTAATATATTAATATGTATATAAATATGATTCATATTATTTTTTTTAACTCATACATATTTCTAATCTATTTTTATATTTTCATCTTTTGTTTCTCAAAGTTTCTTTTTAACTTAATTTTATTTACTTTTAGTTTCATTTGTTTTCATTCCATGGAACATGTACTTGTCAGTGTTGATGACCCTTGTAATGCTGGAGGGGCTTACCAAACTGAAATGTGTAGCATAGTGATGATACTATCCAATGGTTAGTTATTTTGTAAGTGTTATTATCTGAAGGTACATGCAAACATGCGGCAAGAGAAGTTAGAAGTGATTGTTTATAAATAAGGGTCACTAAGGATAGTTCCTGGAAAACAGGGGTGTCATGGCTGAAACTTAAAAAGCAAGGGGCACCATGTAAATATCTCACCTTAGTGGAGTGGTAGTTCATAACAAATTATAAACTTCCAAGTACGCAACATGTCAACAAAACAAAACAGTGAATACCGAATTAAATATTCTGTGTAGGTTTTGGAAATCATTTTATAGACTTTAGTTAGAATAGAACTAAATCTAAATAAATTCAATATGAATATATTATGGTATTCCAATATAGTTTCACATTGTTTACGAGTCGAGATCAATAGTAATTTATATACTTTTTCTTCAAATTCACTGAGACATCTTTTAAGGATAAAATTGTAATGGAACATTGATATCGATAAAGTGATTGACCCTAGTAACGGAGTAGACACGAATCCTCAATATTGTTTGATTAATTCTGCGGAAACAAGAGGAAGGAGAAAGAGCTATTCACCCCATGAATGAAAGGGGAGCACCAAGAATCCAGAGAATGCACCTGGTCATGTTTTATCCGTTGTTCACGTTGAAGGCAATGTCTGGTCTAGTGTTTGTCAAATAGATTAGTCTTCCTATCAGTCGGTGGTATGAGGAGGACTCTGCATAAGCTAGTGGAACACCTTGAGTACTTGAAAGATGCGAAGAATGGACCATAGGTGTTGGGACAAGATTACATTCAAGCAGCCTTGTCTCATGTAAAAGATCCATTGTATACTTTCATTTTGAGAGGTGAATTCCAACACTGCTTCGTGCTACTTCTAATCCCAAAAAGCAAGTAAGATCACTCAATTTTTTTATCTTGAAATGTTAATGCAACAATGTGGTTATGTGAGTGATTTCATTAGTATTATTTCTAATGAGGACGATGTCGTCAACATACACAAGAAGAGCAGTGATGTGAGCATCATGTGTTTTTAAAAATAACGAATGATTAACAACGGATAAAACATAACCATTAGTAAGTAAGAATTGGGATAATTTGGCGTACCATTGCCGACTGGCTTAGCGTAGACCATAGAGGAAGCGTTGCAGTTTGAAAACAATGTGTGAATTAGGGACAACAACTCCAGGAGGTGGCGTCATGTAGACTTCTTCGAGTAGGTCTCCATGTAGGAAGGCGTTGTTAACATCCAGTTGTTTGAGGTCCCAATTATTTGATGCAACAAGGGCAATAAGTAGGCACAAGGTGGTCAACTTTGCTACAAGAGCGAATGTGTCAAGAAAGTCTAGGTCTTCAAGTTGTGTGTAGCCTTTTGCGATGAAGCGTGCTTTGTAGTGATTAATTGTGTCGTCTGATATATGTTTTACCTTGTACACCCAACAACATCCAATGGCTTTCTTTCCCGAGAGAAGAGGCACAAGTGTCCATGTGTTGTTGGCAAAGAGAGCAGCAAGTTCATTTGCCATTGCCTTTTTCTAGCAATCATGTTTGGAAGCATCTTCATAATTGTGGGGTTCAATGGAAGAAGAAAAAGAAGTAATAATGTGTTTAAAATTAGTAGATAAAGCATGATATGATACAAAGTTATTAATGAGGTACTTAGAACTTACAATATGTGCAGATGGCAAGTCGGTTATGAAATTCTTCAAGGTAGGCTGGAGCTCTTCTAAGCCGAGTGCACCTTCTGTGGATTATGACCCGTATTTTCAGTGGGAATCATGGTCTCAGTGGCAATATTATAATTATCAGAGAAAAAATCATAGTTGGGATCATAAGATTGAGGAATAAGCAAAGATAAATTGTTGGGACTCTCATTATCATCATCTTTCAATTTATATAGAAAGTGATTTTCATAAAAAATAGAATGTCTTGAAATCTTAATTTTATGATTTCGAAGATTAAGAAAAAGATAACCTTTAGTATGAGGTTGAAAGCCTAGTAAAATTCCGGATATAGACCGATCATCCAGTTTCTTTCTATGAGAAGTAATAGTACCAGACTAGCAAAGACAACCAAAAACACGTAATGATGAGATATCATATAAGGAACCATGTAATTTTTCATAAGGGGTCATGTTTTGTAATAAAGGAGTGAGAATACAATTGATAAGAAGAACAACATGTAAAACAACAAAATGCAGAAAATAGGAGGTAAGTTAGTTTAGAAAGTAAAGCACGAGTTACATTGAGAATATGTTGATGTTTGCATTCAACAATATCATTTTGTTCCGGTGTTTCTATGCAAGTTTTTTTTTATGAATAATGCCTTTGGAAGAAAAGAGATTTGTCATTGCAAATTCAGCTTCGTTATCAGAACATATAATTTTGACAGTGGTTTGAAAATGATTTTGAACATAAGATAAAAAAAAACTAGCTATATGAGTACTGACTTCAGATTTTGTCCGCATAGAAATTACTCAAGTATAACGAGAAAAATCATCCACAATAGTTAAAAAATACCAAAAACCATGAATAGAAATAACAGAGCAAGGACCCCAAATATCCATAAGCAAAATCTCAAAAATCTTAGAAGTAGTGGAATCACTTAAAACAAAAGGAAGTTTTCTTTGTTTTGCTCTATGACAAGTATCACACATATATGGTTTTTGAACAAAAATAAAAGAGTATCAAGATCTCAATACATGCAATCTTTCATCAGAAAGATGTCTCAATCTATTGTGCCACACATTCGTATCCTTCAAAACACAATGAAAAGAAGGAACAAATATGTTTGTGACACGTCTTTGAAAAATAGAAGCATGAAAAACATACAAGCCATCTTTGGCCTCAACTGTACCAATCTTCTCTTTCGTTAGATTGTCCCGTATCACACAATCCTTAGATGAGAATATCAAGTGACAGTTCAAATTTGAAGCAAGTTTAGAAGCAAAAACTAGATTAAAAGTGAATTCAAGCACATATAAGACATTGGTTAGGTAAAATTTATTACTGAATGCAACAATTCCATAATAACTAGTGTAAAATCGGTGTCCATTTGGCAAACTAATAAGAACAGGCATAATACTTTTATATGATGTAAAATCAGACAAACAAATGCAAACATGATTAGTTGATCATAAATACAAGATCCAATAACCTTTAATGGTAGTATAAAGTTTTAAAACAGTAGCATTACCAGTTGGAAAATCCTTGTGATTAACATCAAATGTAAAAGAGCCCACTTGATTTTCTTGCACTGGAGGCTGATTCACAATATTATTTGCTGCATTTTGCTTGATCAAGGTAGATATGACTTGACATTGTTGAGCTGTGAAGACAAAATGCATGTCTCCATTTCCCGATTCTTGTTGACAATTCTTAGAGGAAATATCATTAGTTAAAACATCATTAAGTAAAGGAGTAGTCCTACCATTAGGGGGATTATAACTAGGAGGGAAACCATGTTTCTTGTAACATGTATCTATGGTGTGACCATTCCTACCACAATGAGTACAGACTTTTCTATTGTTGTTGAATATAGAATTCTTATTTTCTTGATTTGGAAAACCCACTTTTCTAAAACAAATGTTCTCAGTATGACCCAATTTACCACAAAAGGAACATGTAACAACATAATTATGTTTTGCACTAGTATGATTAATATTCGTAATAAAAAAATTACTTGCCAATTGGTGTTCTTGCTGAGCCACAAGAGAGAAGATTTTTGAAATAGGTGGAACCGGTTCCATAAGGAGCACATGAGACCGAATGTTGTTGAATTGATTGTTAAGCCCTCGAAGAAACTACATGGCTTGATCCTCACATTTCCTTTTACTAATAACAGAAGGTACAAAACATGAACACTTACGTTGACAAACACAAATAGGGTTAGGTCGAAAGTTATCAAGCTCATCCCAAATAATTATGAGTTTTGTAAAATAGTCAATCACCGACAAATCATTCTGACTTAAAGAAGATGCCTTTAATTGCAAATCGGAAACCCTAGAAAGATCACCTTGGGAATATCTTGTTTTTAAATCGTTCCAAACATCAATTACTACATCCATCCAAATTACACTTTGTCTAATTGGAAGAGATATTGAATGTACTAACCATGACACAACCATGTTGTTTAATTTGATCCAAGGATGAGTACCTAAGACGAACTCCATTTTGTTATTTGCACTTAGTGTCGTTACGATGGACCTACTCCAAGAATTATAGTTTGTCAAGTCGAGAACCGGTGAGACCAATGAAGCCGCGAGATTCTCACCAAGATGAAGATAAAGGTATCTATTTGTAGAGGGTTCAGACGTAGTCGATCTTGTTGTTCATTCTTCCGCCATTTCGCTAAAAGAAAGAACAAGAAACAAAACATAAGCACATAAAAAGTCATAAAGATGAAGAAAAAGAAATAGAGTAGAGCGTGCAACATAGCTCTTCAAAGGAAGAGCTCTGATACCATAATAGATTAGACGTGGATGCTCGGTATTGTTTGATTGATTTAGCTGAAGCAAGAGGAAGGAGAAAGAGCTATTCACCCCTTGATTGAAAGGGGAGAACCAAAAATCCAGAGAAACCCTAATAGAGTAGTGAGAAACGAAGAAGAGATATGAAGGAATGTAAAAGAATTGCGAAGAGAAAAAATTGTATTGTATATTCAGTGAGTGTTACAAGGGATACAAGTGGGTATAAAAAGCAGAAAAAATAACAGAGACAGACAGCCCAACAGAAAAGCCCAAACACAAAGTAAAGGCCCATATGTGACCAAATAAAAACACAAAGACCAAAATAAAATACAAAGTAATATTTTATCACCTAGTGATGTTATCTTTTATATTAGAGTTCGAAACACAATTTTGAAATTTCTAAAGTATCCTTAATTTTAGAATTAAAAAATACATTATAAAAAAGAAAATTCAAAATAGATTTTTTTATTCTAAAAATAAAATCTAGATATATATTTCAAAAAAGAAATTTTATCCAGAAATATTAAGTAAATACTTAAGATGCCACAAATATTAAGTAAATACTTAAAGTCTAGAATATAATAAAACTACCATATGTACGTATAAGACCTCCTTTCTTAAAGGATTTCTTAAAGGAGATTTTTTCTTCATTGATGATTTACATAATATTTACTAAGATAGACATTAGATAGTAAAAAATCAATAGAGAGTTCTTGTTACATGTGTTTATTTTTATAGTTATAATTTATTCAATAAATTTACCTTGACTTTGAAAAGAATTGAGATCTACATGCAGATCAATAATGCTTAGAATAATTCAGATATTAGCTTCTAGGAAAAATAATACAAATCTTCCAAAAAATAATTTGTTTACTATTTTGTATCAATTCAAATTGAATGTTTTATACCAATAAATTTTTGAAATGAATGAAATTAATTTAGATTGATATGGATTCTTTTTGTTTGAATGATGTCTTGAATATGTATGCATATGATCATTGTCTGATTTCGTGTTAGTGATTATGGCTGCTTCTTCCTGCACCTCCATACCTTCTTGTGCCACCCCATAAATTTTTCTTATTCCAAAAATACCCTTTTCAATATTCCGGATTACATAATCCGGAAGTCTTTTTTTTAGATTCAAAATTAGTTTCTGGATTATGTAATCCGGAAGTCTTTTGTGATTAGCTTCTGGATTACATAATCCGAAAGTCTTTTCTATACATAAGATTAGCTTTCGGATTATGTAATCCGGAAGTCTTTTTTTCAGATGTGTTATTAGTTTCCGGATTACATAATCCGGAAGTCTTTTCTAAATATGAAATTAACTTCCGAATTATGTAATCCAGAATTTATCCGGATTACATAATCCATAGGCTTATTATTTCAAATCCAAGGGAATGAAAAAAAAAAGGATAAAATGGTATTTTCATATTTAGTATGGGGTGGCACAAGAAGGTATGGAGGTGTAGGAAGAAAGAACCGTGATTATACTTTATATATGAACAAATAACAAGTCAAAACACAAGTTTTTGGACAAGTTTTTGATATATATATATATATATATATATATATATATATATATATATATATATAATCTAAATGTGTACGAATAAATATAGTTATTTTTTTATGTTATGTTATACATAATATTGAAGCATTTCAATTATAATGATAATATTAAAGTATAAAAAATATTTACATATTAATATTAATTTTTTAAAATTTTAATTTATTTAAAATTTTAATAAAAAGTAAATATATAAATAAAACAATTTTTTGTATAATTTTTTTAATATTAATTTATATGATAATATATTATAATTTTTTGTTTAAGATATTATCTTATGTGTATTTATTTATAATAATATGAAGAAATTTCATTACATTTTTATATTCTTATTTTATCTTTAATTATATTTTAAAAAAATAAAAAAATAAACCATCATAATTCTAAATTAACTGCAGATACACAATTCACTATAAATCACTCAAATCTTTCAAAAACATTGTATACACCCATTATGTTTTATGTAACCTCCATTATTAGTTTCCATTTTCTTAAAAACATAGCGACAGTGATTGCCCCTTTTGCAGTAGTATTTATAATTATTGTAAAACATAAATTTAAATTATATTATGTATTAGGATATTAACTTAAATAATAATAATTTTGTTAATTTAAATTATATTATTTAGTAGGATATTAACTTAACTAGTAACTATTTTTTAAGATATTAGTTATAATTTAAAAATATTATATAATTTTTAGAATATAAAGAAATAGTTATATAAATAAAATATAATTTTCGTAACTTAGTTAAAATTGATTTATTTTTAAATCATTTTCGTAATTCATAAAAAAAATAACTTTTAAAAATTATATATAATTTTAATAAGAAAATTGCCATTCAAATATAATTTACATTTTTAGTTTATTATCTTGTCTAGCACAAACATTACATATTATCATATATTGTCATGAATATTATAATTATTTCCTTCATTCCATTATCTTATTCCTATGAAGTATTTGATGACATTATTAGAAAACATGTTTTTTAACTGTATATTAATAATAGTAAGTGATTTATCTAAGAGGATAAAGGTTAGTGTGAGGAATAATAAGTCCCCCACGTCCCTAGACTGAGTAGTCTTATAGTAGAGTCTCTGTGTCTGAACTGAATGAGCCAATGAATGAATAATAAATGTTTGTTTTTGACAGAGTAAGATGGCGGGAAAATGTTGATCTCTTTGTTTGTATTGTTACGTAATGATATCATAAGCATTGCACTGTGCGCACCTCAATGTCTGTCTCTCTGACCAGAATCTTGAAATTTGAAGAGTTCAGTTTTATGATACACTCAGACACAGTCACAGAACACATCCAAAAAGCATGTTCTCCTGCTCCTTTCTCTAACTCTGTACTACTTTTTTTGGCACCTTCTCATCTTATCTTACATTTTTTCACTTACCTGTGTAACTCATCAACATCAGGTCAAAATACTATTATTATTATAAAGACCAACTACACAACACTATACATTTTATTTTTTGATTTATGGTAAAGAGAAGAGTAAAAGGCCATAAAGTGTGTGTTGAATGTGCATAATCAGTGCCAAGAATCTGTGCAAAAGTAGGTGGATTGGGAAACACAAACACCCAAAGGGCTGCCAAATCCCAACCAATACATCACTTTCACTTTCAATTTCAATTTCAATTTCAATTCAAAAACGTTGCTTTCCACTTCTTACTTCTTCATCTTCATCACTCCTCACCTACCACTCTTCTTTTGCTATTTTAACATTTCTCTAGGGTCTTGCTTCTGAGTTACTTGCCTCACATTTTCTCATGTCCATGTTAACTCACCTTTCTCATGCACTGCATTGCTTCTGGATGATCATATATTCTTACTTTGGCTAAAAATGTCCCAGTCTATGATAAACTATCAAACTTTAGAGGAAGAAAAACTAATTCTTACATTTTGAACATGGATGTCCCAAGATTTTGATCAATTAACTATAATTAGTTTTCGTTATATATTCAGTATTTTATGTAAATTGATATTCTCTCTTTTTTTCCACTAAATTGATATTTAAGATTTTGACACATATTAAAAAATATCATTCATATTTTAAATTTCATAGAAAATATTATATACTTTTTAATACTTCTTTTATTTTTTTCACTTAATAATTAGTTTTGTATGTTTATGTATGGAGTATTAATTATAAGAGATGTAAAAAATTAATACATCGTTAATTTTGCAAAACGAAAACTAATCTAAAGTATTTTTTCTTGGTATCATTTAAATAAAAATAAGTTACTTTTTATTTAGACCAATGGGAATCTCATATTTTTATTATTAACAACTATATATCACCCACCATGACTCACCACTACAATTGTTAAAATCTTGTATGTCATGATGATCATCATGAGTGATAAGTGTTTAATACACTACAAGAAAATTATAAAATAGAAATCAATTTTATAGACAAAAAATAATTAATTGCTATATTGACTAAATTAGAGACCATTTTAGAAACTATTTTTTTTTAATTTCTAAATTAGTTTCTATTATTGTTAAATGATTTCTAAATTGGTATCTAATTAACAATCAAGTTTTTTGCTACCAAATATAAAAACTAAATAATTGGTAGTTAAAAATTTGGTAGCTAATTAGATACAAATTTAGAAACCATTTAACAATAATAGAAACTAATTTAGAAACCAATTTTTGTTTAGTTCTTAAAATTGTCTCTAATTTAGTTACTATAGCAACTAATTATAGTGAATAGTCATAATAATGTTAAATTAAAAGTGTATTAGTGTAGTTGTGATCGTATACATGTAAATCATAAGAAATTGTTAAAAATTTGATGTGTCAGACATATGTGTGACATATTTGTGGATTTTGTTGGAATAAGCTAAATTTAGAGTTAGTTTGTTAACTTTAAAATAATTAAAATCCTAAGTTAGTTATTTTGTTATTATAATGTTTTTCTTTTCATTCTTGTTTGACAGTATAAATAGTTGTATACTTTTGATCAATATTGTATAAGAAAAATACATTTTACAATTTCAATTCATATCAATTCCCAACATATTGGTATCAGAGCATAGGGAGGGGACTTGTGTGGTTTCCTGGCAGTGAGGGTAAAACGACTGCTGGAACATTGAGCTGAGGAGAATCTACTGTTTTACAAGTCAAGGGTTGGAGGTTGATTGCTGCAAGTGATAGTTGTCATGACTGCATTCGGTGTGGTTCCAAGGAGTCTTCCGATATTTGACAGGAAGGATTATGATGATTGGATTGTAAAGATGGAAGTCATTCTTGATTTTCAAGAATTGGAAGAAGTTGTCAAGATTGGGTTTCAAGATTTAACCAAGCTTGAAACTGATGAGCAAAAGAAAAAGTCTGAAAAGCAATTAAAAGAAAATAAAAAGATTGACTGCAAGGCACAAATGTTGCAGCATCAATGTGTCTCAATTACCATTTTTCAGAAGATCTCAAAAGATGAATCCGAAGCATATTTGGGACATACTGGAACAGACCTATGGAAATACAGGCAGGGTTTAGAAGGTGAGATTGCAATCGCTCAGAAGACAATTTGAATTGTTGTCCATTGTTAAGCATGATGCTTTGATGTTTCCAAATCCAAGTGGATTGCTTGAAAACCCTGTGTGTGTGTCTTATGTAGTTTGAATTTGTTAATTCACTCAAAGTAATGCTCCAAGGTTGTTTGTTTCAAGTTATTTTGAAAAAGATATGTTTTCTAAAGAAAATGAAAAATCAACCTGTTGAAATTTTGATTCAACCGGTTGTTTTACACTTAGAGTATTTTGAAAAGAATTTGAAAAAGCTTGACTTTGCTGTCAAACCAATTCAACCGATTGTTAATTTTTTGAAAATCTTAACATAATTCTGTTAAGTGTGCTTTTAACAACTGTTTGGAGTATAAATAAGTGGTTATACGCTCCTGGTTGTTAATTTGATTCAAGATAACACATTCAAATCAGTTTTTTCAAGACTGCTTCAAGCTTTGGATCTTTTCTAAGAGTGGAATAGGATTGTGTTGTATCAAGTTTGTTTTGATCTTTGATCATTCCCAGGTGTATTCCATTCTCTTTCATTTGATTACTATATTTCTGTGAGATTTGTTGTTGTATAGATTCAGAGGTTGTTCTGAAATCAATGGTGTATTTGCCAAAGGTGGTGTGTGTTCTTGAAGGGTTCAAGATCACCACTTTGGTGTGTGTTGTGTAATCAAGGTTTTTGATTGCCTAGTGAATTCTCGGTGGTTAGCTAAGGACTGGATGTAGCTTTTGGTTAAGAGTGAACCAGTATAAATGTCCTGTGTGAATCTCTCTATCCTTTCTTTTTTTCAAAATTGTTTTATGCTTGGTTTTAATATTGCTGGTATATACAACCAAGTGTTTCGCAAAAACAAATGGTTGATTTTTTGCAATCACATTAAAAACAGTTTCAGACTTGGCTGATATTTGATTTCTAATTGATTGATTCTTCATTGGCTATCAATCTACCTTCAATATTTGCAAAAAAAATTTATAAACAATTCACCCCACCCACCCCCCCCACACCCACATCAACACAAACAAATC
>Ga0123342_1001213_pt1 | contig 43215 bp, 24 predicted proteins | sample Turbeawhitnodule_FD_89960 | JGI IMG/M metagenome (GOLD analysis project Ga0123342, IMG submission 89960) | Root nodule microbial communities of legume samples collected from Mexico - Turtle bean Mexico white nodule | ecosystem: Host-associated > Plants > Roots > Nodule | place: Mexico: Nepantla...
AAACTTTGGTTTCTTAGTTAGTTCGCATTGTTCTAATTAATTTCTTGGGCGCATGATTCAAGGGAGAGGAGGTAAGTATTCCCATGGAGTATACGCATGGAACAAAGTGGGTATTGATTAAACCAGTAGACGCATGTTTTAGTGGTGAGTTTCAGTTGAATTAGATTGGCGCATGTTCAATCTGGTTTAGCTCTGTTGGAGGATTGAGAAAAGATTCATCTTTAGAGAACCTGTGAAGAATTCAATGGTGGAAGAACTTGGGGATCAACCACTTTTTATTTGTTATTTCAATCTCTTTTATATTTTCTGCACAACTATCTCAAACCTCCTTTTTATCTTTATTGTTATTGCTAACTTTTGTTGCTTGCATATAGATTTTAAACCCTGATCAACTGATTTTACTATTGGATTCGTTAGGAGACGACTTGGGGTCATCTGGCCACAATTATACTATCATCTCTCTAGTGTTAGACAAGTCTACGCTAGATGTTATCTAAGTCTCCTAATTAAAGATTTGAAGTTAATGCGGGATCAGGGTGCTGAAGTATTTGACGAATTTGCTAATGAAACTTTCAAGATCCATGTCATGTTATTTTGCACCATCAATGACTTTCCAACATATGGTAACTTATCAGGGTATAGTGTTGAGGGTCATAAAGCATGTACAATATGTGAAGAAGACACCGGTTCTCAATAATTGAAACATGGAAGAAAGACAATATATCTTCGGCATTAGAGGTTTCTTAGAAGTCATCATCCTTATCGGAGGTTGAAAAAAGCCTTTAATCGACATCAAGAGACTAGTAGTCCTCCAACTCCATTAACTGGTGTTGAGGTTTACAAAAAGATAAATAACATAGACCACACCTTCGGTAAGTTGAAAAAGAAATCATCAGTGACAAACATATGGAAGAAAAATTAATCTTCTTTAATCTTTCGTACTGGTCGAGGTTAGAAGTCGGATATTGTATAGATATTTGCATGAAGTTTCTATCAATGATGGGAATAAAGATGTCTATGCATTCTTAGATCCCTCATATATTAATCCCTTTGGACAAAGAAATGTGAAACCCAATCATACATCACTAACACCATGAAAAAAGAGGGAAAACAAATTTATTTATGCCTTTATATTAATGAGTAAGTTTAATTATAAGTCGTCAATTATTACTATTTCATGTTTTAAATATTTACTAACTCTTTTCATGGATGATATAGGGGTCATTGACAATTACTTGTCTTATCCACAATTGATAAGACTATTGTGTGGTTTTGTTTCCTACACAAGAGGCCATCCAACATCTGAAGAATATGATTGATAGGTAAGTACACTATAAACTTAACTTCGTATGTTACTAATTAAACATCTTCTAACACGGTTTTTTTGTATTAATCAGTTCATGACGTGGATATAACATCATAAAAGGTTGATCAAATTCAAATTATCAAATTTGAAGTGGATCACATTGAAGGTTTGTAATTTTTGTCTTTCTCTTTTCATTGTTCATCAATATTAACTTTTACTTTCTATTGAATTATAGTGTAATATACAATCAGGAAGTTATGAATGTGGCTATTACGTTATGCAATGAATGGTTACCATTGTAAGTCTAGGCCTTAAAAGTGATTGGGAGCAGGTAACATGATGGTAAATTATTTTTATAATTCTTTAACATATATGTATCTTAACACTAATTTATGTGAATCTTATTTTGTAATGCAGTTCTTTATGGATGAGCAAGCAATGCCTTCGGCTGCCATAGAATATGTGAGACATGCTTGAGCCACATATTTCCTAATTTTTTTTTAATTCTAGGATAACTAATCAATAGTGTAAGAATTAGATAGATAGATAGGAATATAGGTAAGATATACGTTATTAGTGTTTGTAATACATTTTTATCAATATATATATATATATATATAATTTGATTCTTTGAATTTATGTATTTATGTGGCTGTGTTATAATTGAACAAGTCTATTTAGATGGCAATTAACATTAAACAGAATGCACTAAAAAAAATATCATCTACAAGAGCGACTATGGTAAATAGTCGTCTTCTTATATGCTTCAGAATGCTTTATAAGGGTAGCTTTTATCATAGTTGTCCTCTTTGTTTGAATGCGTACAACTTATAAGGGTGGCTTTTACCACAGTCGTCCTCTTTGTCTGAATCTAAGAAGACGGATAAATAGTTGCCTTCTTCTCTTTTGAAAAAAAAAGGACTACATGTACATCAAAGGCAGTTAGAAAGTCGCCGTTTTGCAGTGAAAATAGTTATATTTTTTAACCTTTCTACACCTATGTATATTAACTAATATAATTACAAAATGACTTAAATGTTAATGTGATGAATGCTATACTTAAAAAAATTGCATTAAAATCATTACAAGTTATTGAAGTTATTAAAAAAGGTTTTCTTTTCTCAGTTTATTGAGAAAGATATAATAAAAGAATTAGTCTAACAAAATAGCTTACTTCTCTCACATCCTATGTTATTTATAACTTTCCTCTAACAAAAGAATCATGAGGGCAAGAAAATAGTTAGAATTGATAATAAAGATCAAGAAAGACTCAAAGAAAAAAAAATCAAAAGTAAAAAATCTCTAATGAATAGGGTAAATATGCTATGTTATACAACATTGTATAGTATATATAATTAATAATGCTGATAAAATATATATATATATATAATTAATAATAATTTGAATCCTAAGTTACACATTTTGAATGCTTAGACTTGAAAGTGACATCTCCATCCGAAGGTAGATTTTGAAATATTAATTCTATGTACGTGACTTGCATCATTCGTACTTGCCCTAAGATTTAACGTTTCATGTGCTTATGAACCGTATAGCCACTAATTTATGGGGCACCCACCCCTATTCATCTTCTACAGCTATGTACCTCTCACTCATGTACCACTCTCTCTATATATATAACTACTAGAAATGCTGAAAGAAAATGATGGAATATGTATCTATTAATTGCTTAATTATTTGACATGTGTAGAGGGTGGTTTGATTAGTGTAGGAGCAACCTTCTCATGTATCCACATGGAAATGTCTTGTACAAGTACATGTATGTGATAGTGGATACACTTTCACATGTTCTCTTCTAAATATATGTAAAACTACAAGCTTCAATTCATTAGACTATAGTTATTTAATGAATAGTATAGTAATATTTAATAAACTCCTGAATTTTATATCTTTGCTCTTCAATAACCTTTTCTTTATTTTTCAAAATTCTTTTATTTATATTTTGGGTCCTATTATATATCGATTAAATAATGAGTTGATAATAAAAGTTTACTTATCATGATATATGTGTTTTTTTTTTTTAAAGTTTTCTTTGTCTTTAATTAATTTATGTTAAGTTGTTAATAATTTTCTTATGTTTTAGTTTATAATCTCTACTGCTTATTAGCTAGTATCCTTTTAAGTAATGAGTGATCATCTTAACAACAGAGTATAATATATGTAATTTTTTTTTGTCTAAGTTCTTTTATTTAGAAAAAAAATACAATTAATGCAAATGTGTTTTTTTTCCCTTAATTAGGGTTTACTTTCCTCTTTTTTTATCAGCAATAAAAAATAAATAAATGGAAACCACTTCAGGGGTGGTATAACCCTTATACATAAAGAGCTAGCACCTTACCAACCTCCAACCAAGGAACACCTTCCAACTTAAATAAGGAACAACCAAACCAAACTCAAGAAAGCATTAAACAACCAGTCTCATACAATCCACTAGGTTCAAAACCCAATTAAAATACGTAAAGGAATTACAACAGGACTTTGCAATACTTTCCTTATTTCTTTCAACCTTCTTATTCAATAGTGAAGTTAAAAAAAGATGAAGATAGATTATAGGGTTTTCCCCAAAGATTCTTCACATTGATTTTTTTTTTTCCTTTCAAAGTTATTTAAAAAATAAATAAATGTGATAATCCTTCTTAGTAGCTAATATAGTTAACGGATAACTCGTCCTTTAAAAGGTCAATAAATAATATTAATAAAAAAAAATTCACAACTTTATTGCACATCAAAAGTTTATTTAATTGAAAAGAAAATACATGGAACTTGATGACTTAAAGAAGGACATGGTCAACAACTCATCACTTAATCCAAACCCAATGGATGTCGAATATCTAAAATTTTATTGAGAATATATATATATATATATAGATATAGATAGAGATAGATATTGATATCGGTTGCATGGAGTAAAGTGTGTTGCCCTACAGAAAATGGTGGATCATGGGTCATTTATTTTACTATTCTAAGCAAAGTTGTTTTGCTTAAGTTGACTTAGGACTTCATTTTTCTCTTATTCTCAATAGGTCAAATTCATGTGTGCTGTTCTTTAAGAATGACAAACCTTATATAAATATATCCTCCTTTGTTTGGGCTACCATATTGTCTCTTAGGCATCACTGGTTGGATATGCTTGTCAATGGTTCTGAAATAAAATTTTAAACTAAATATACATGGTGACTTAATACCTATATTGCTGAAGTTTTGAACATACCTAGTTATATATAAGACCTTAGTTTTGAATTTCTTTCATAATAATCATACCAAAAGTATCCCTCAATGGATACCTATTTGCATGACAGTGTTTTTTCTGCAAGTTATGAGTAATGAAGATATTTATGTGCATTAAAAAAAATTAATGGAAGTTTATTTTACATTATTAAGGATTAAAATTTCACTTAAATCATTTATCTGAAGTAACACTTTTCGTAGTCAAATCATTTGTTGAGAAAGCGTTTCTCAAGATATTTTTTTAAATTCTAGGAGAAGTCGTAATAGAGGTTTCAAAATCCTCCATTAATTTCCATGAGTTTCAAAATTTTCGTAAAATATTATGAGTTTAAAAAACTTTCGTAAAATATCATGGGTTTTGGGATCTCCATAAAATATCATAGGTTTCAAAGCCTTCATAAAATACCATGTCTTTCAAAATTTATCTGAAGTACCATACATTTAAAAAATGTGAACATTTTATTTTTTTTACTCATTTGTCATTTAAGCATTCATTGCTTTTTCAACCACAATTTTTTAAATTTATTGTATTTATTTTTCTATGTTTTATAAAATTATTTTTAGATAAATAAAACAAATAAATTGAAGTTCTTTTTAAATTTATACCAAAATATATTAAGTATACACATTGAAATTCAAACTCAAGCATAAAATATGATAAAAAAAAAATCAGGATGAAATAGTAAAAGAAGAATACTACTACATGAAGTACTATAAATGAAAACCTAACATATTGCTCACAAAACACAAAATAGGACAAATCATTTCCACATTATACTATATTCTTCAACTATCACATGTGCTCCTCTTGATGTCCAGAATTTGTTCTATTAGTTGACACACTTCCTTAATCAGAAAACTACAATATAAACATGTATCATAATTAGAAATGTAAAATCTGAAAAATAAAACAAGTTATTTAACCATTTTAAACACTATCGATGAAGGATTGAACATGGTCAACTCATGAGGCAAATGACCTTGATAATTTTGAACAAAAAAGTTCATCATTGCCTCAAATCTTTTTTCAAGTTTCTTAAAATCATTTGTTTTGTTCAATCATTGTTCTTTTTTGTTCATCCAATTGTGACTTTAATGCAATAACTTATATTAGAACACAATTTATAATGAAGAAGAGTGAAAAATTCACACACAATAAAAATAAACAATCTATCAACAAGTTACATTGCATTTGTTACTCCTATTATGTCAAAGCATAACTTCATAACATTTATCAAAATTGTTAATTGTTCCCAATAATGTTCAACACAACAACATTTCCAATCTTGGCATAACAATTCCAAGTAAAAAATACTAAATTGCTAAATAAAAATGCATGTTCAACAACCTAATTCTCAAATTCTCTATAAGAAGGAGAAGATGAAGATATCCTAGTGTGAGAATTCCTAGTATATCCAAACACATGAGAAGGGAAAGGTCTCAATCCCATCCATTGGACACGACCACAATGTTCTTGACTTTATAAAGCATGAGCTAGTGAATCTTCAATTGATATATCTTGTGAAATGCAAGATGTATTGGACTCATATGCTTGAATTTTTTTCCTACAAATAATAAATAAAAGTCTTGAATGAAACTTACATCCAAGTTGTTGAGTTTTTGTCTTTACAAAAAACATGCTTACTCCAATCTCTTGCTCCATTTGCTCCATCATTAACAAATTCTCCGTAGAAATTTTTATGTGTTGCTACCCGTACTTATCTCCTACTAACTTTGCGACCAAGTTTTTGCTCCTATAGAATTTAACAAAAGCATATGAATCATGATATAACAAAAATTATTGAAGAATGAAGTAATTTTTTTTTTTGACAACACACTTGAAAGCTTGGACATAACAAATAAAATAAATAAGACAAATTTATCTTGTATATGTGTATACAATTTACCCCAATTATTTCATATAAATAATATTTTTTTATCAATAAAAAAAACCTTTAATCGTTGTTTATTTTTCTTACATTTTTTTTCTTTTATCTTTCTTCACTCTTCTTTATAAAAATAATGAGAATATTTATAAGTTAATATCATAATTCTCTATACACAAATATTTGTCCATAAAATCACTTTGGTGACTATGTGTTTCCAAAACCATAAGAGATTTATTTTAAAAACAAAAAATAATTAATTATTATATTAATTAAGTTAGATATTATTTTATAAATTTAAAAATTATTGATATTTAAAATAATTTTATTATTAATAAAAATTTATATATTAATATTTAATTAATTACTAGTATTTTTTAAATAGGTATTTATCATTTTCTTACTTTATAACAAATGAAAAAAAATCCCTAAACTTTAAATAATTTATTTTAGAAAAGAAACCCTAAAAAGGAATGCCTTTGTGTTTGAGTGTGATGATGAAATGAGAGATGAGAGGATCTATGTTTATCCATTATTGGTTTGTGAATTAAGAAAAGATCAATTTTAGGCCCCTTTCCCCAAAAGACACATAACATTAATTTCCCTTTCCAAAAAAGTTTACATTAATTTAGTCTATAAAGTTTTGAAAGTGACAACAAACTAACTCTCCAAAATATTACCAAATAGATCATATTCATTCATTTCCATTAAATGTCTATAATTTTTTTTATATCACAGCCAAAATATTTTAAGTTTGTGAGATTCGATTACTACCAAATATATTTTTATTTACATCTATCATTTATCAATTACTAAATTCAAATCAAATTTAAAAATTAAAAATAATTAATCATTATATTAACTAAATTGAATATTAATTTAAAAATTAAAAACTATTTATATTTTTAAAAAATTCTATTATTAATAAAAATATATAAAATAATTTTTAAATTGATATCTAAATTATCTACTTAAATTTTAGTTACTAATATTTTAAATTTTAAAGATTAATAATAAAAACTATTTTAGAATATAAAGTATTAAATAGTTAAAATCTTTGGTAACTAATAGTTAAATATTAATTTAGAAATTATTTTATAATTTTTTATTAATAATTAGATTAGATACTAATATTTTTTTAATTTATAAAATATTATATAATTTAACTAAATAGTAATTAATTATTTTAGTCTTTAAAAATAATTTTTATTTAATAATGTTATTGTAGTGTAAATTTTTAGTTTAGTCTTATTTTGTTAGTTATCTTACAAACCCCAGTATTTGTGGCGTAATGACTTGATTTTGGACTAAAAAAGTTATGGTAAAATTTGGTTTAGTTTAAATTAACTATACAATTCAAATTAAATGAAACAAAACTTTTAAAGTTTAGTTCGGTTAATTTTTTTTAGTTTTAAAACAATTACAATTATACAGTTTAAAAAAAAATACTAATAATAAACATAGTGAACAAATTTAAAACAAAATATTTTCATTACATAAATTTTTAGTTCAAATATTTAGTAATCAAATTTATAAAATTTAATGTATATTATACAGTTATTAAATAGGAAAAGTAAAATAACTATAATTAAAACTATTTCTAAAGTAGTTTCATTGTCACCATAATCTCAAATAATAAGAAGATAAGATGAAATACTAAGAGGTCTAGTTGAATTGATGAGTGGGTAAATAACTCTAAACTTTTTTCCTTAAATTATGCTCTAACTACCTGCAGGTGCTCATGAGTTTATTTGTATGATGAAATGATATTTAGATATGAGTGGCATAATAGGGGAAAAATTAAATATAATTCATAAAAGTGAGAATAGAAGATTATGACATAGTTTTTTTATATATATAAAATTTCATATTAGATATTATTTTATATTTTTTATCAATAATAAATAACTAATAAATAGAATCATTTAAGGAGAAGTACAACCTACACTGACACAGACACTAATACGACACAGATACAGACACAAAGATACGTACGTATAATATATAAAATGTAGGATACGGGGACACGAATCTATATATTATATAACTATAAATTATATAAATTAACAATAAAGATTTATGTGCACAAGTATGTTCCAGATTATTTTTTGGAACAGAAAGATGTTTTTCATGACTGGTTCAAAAAAATTGTTTCTTATTTTTATAATCATAATAAAAATTTATACAATAAGTTTGAGTTTTTAGAAAATTAATATATTTTTCCTTTTTAAAATTGTGTTACAACCGTACTATAATTATCATAAATCCAATAAATACTTTTTGAATTGGACACTTTACGGATACGTATTCTATAAGTGTCATATAAGTGTCGGTGTCTGATAGAAGTATCTGATACCGACACGTCATTTAATAGAAGTGTATGTTCATAAAGTACACCCTTTATACAAATTAGATATTATTATAAAATTTGGAAATTTAATTAAATTGATAAAATTATGAATTAGTTTAAATTATTGTATTATTTTATATTTTATTTATTTATTTATTTTATATAGATTATTATGAAATTTGATATTTTAATTAGTCTAACAAGATTGGCCTAATTTAAATTATCGTATTATTTATATTTTATTTATTTATTTTATAAGGATTGAATTGCAACCAAAACCTCTGATGGAAACTATCCAGTTTTTGTTTTATCTATCATATATTTTATCTCTTATATTGGGATAAAATATCTATCAATCTCATGAATACTTAATGTTTATAAAATACCTAAATTATCACCTATAATAATTTTAAAAAAAATCTATTTATAAAATCAAATTCAATACGTTATTTTCAAAAGTTGAATATAATTTTGTTTAAATCCTCTACTCGTTACTAGAAAATAATTAAATAAAAAATAATTTTAAAAAACAAAAAATATTTAATTACTATATTAATTAGATTAAATATTATTTTATAATTAATATTTAAATTATGTTATTAATAAAAAAATATAAATTATTTTTTAAATTAGTATCAATTAGTAAAATGAATTTACATACCAATAATTTTTAATTTATAAAATAATATATAATTTAATTAATATAGTAACTAAATGTTTTTTTTTAGGATAATATATATACGTTGCTCCATATTTTATTAAATTATATTATCTTTCTTTAGTAATGTACCCTCACTTAGTTATGATTATATATTATCTACATATACTTCCCCATTCCATCATCACATGCCATGGCAACATCTTATATGATGTTTTATCATTAAATTTCATGAAAAACATAAAATCATCATAGCATGTGGCATTAATTTCCAAGATTGTGGAGAGACTAGTTTAAATACATTTTAGAGGAAACATAGTGTGAGATGCATAGAAGACTTTATAATTTAAGGAAGAACAACTTAAAATGAAGAGCTTAAAGAAGCTTATCACATACACACAACTCTTTACTTTTCCTACAACAAGTACAAAGATCCTCAATTTGCTAGATGTAGACATTCACATATACAAACACTAAATGTTCCTTTTAGATATTTCCTTCTCAAATTTTCCAAGAGATTTCTCACAAAAAACAATTAGAGCAAATATTGTAATATCTCCCTTGGTAAATGAAAAAGTCTTAGTAATATTATTTGACTCATTATATATAACTTCAAAAATTGTGTGATGGAGCTTGTAAGTATGAAAAAAAAAAGAGGTGGTATAAATCATTTCAGAATATTAAGATGTATTGATGTTTAGAATTTAGGATTTATGGTTATTTATTTTGAAACATTGAAGATTATATTTTGTGCATTTTGCATAAAATTGAAAGTTTATTATCCTTCAACATGGACATGTACTACATACATGTTTAACTTGTGTGATTAAAATAAAGAACAAGTGATAGGATCACAAGTTTTATGGTATAAACCAAGTGGAGACCAAAAGCAACTGACCCTAAAGTCTAGGATCTTGTCTAGGAATATTCTACAACACAACAAATTAAAATCAATTATTAGAAGCATTTGATAATGTTATAGATATATATCTTTTCTACTCTCTTTTTTCCTTCATAACAATTGTAATATTTTGATCTATATCTAAATTTTTATAATAGAGAATTACAACTCTTTTTTTATATATACACATTTATTTTTAGTATAAGTTTTTTAATTTAATAGGGTATAAAGAGTATGATCCATGATTTTAGAAAATGTTTCACCTTCTTCAAGATTTTGTAATCTCTATTTTACTATCAACTTCAATCATGTTTTATCATCATATTTCAGAGAAGCCTGTGATAATTTTTTTGCTACGATGTTAACACTCCAGTGGTTATTAAAACATATATTGGTTGTTACATCATTTTATTTAGACTCTCCAAATTTCCTCATGGTTTTTCTCCTAACCAAGATCACGATCTTAATAATTTAAATCTAGATTATCATGTTTGGGAACATGATCACATGTTAGCTTTGTTACAATTTTCTTTTTTAGTGTCATTATTGCTCCTATTCTTGGTTGTAGACCTTCTCATGCAATTTGGAGGAGATTCATTTCTATTTTAACCATCAAACTCAAAAGAAACTAAACTATATATTAAGGTATGACTCGCATAATTGTAGATCGAACGCGAGAAATAGAAATATTATAAAAGCTGAAGATGTTGCTAAAGATCATTAATGAGACGTTGCAGAGAATCTTGTGGAGCTCTTCATTGTTGTTGGATGAGTTTTTCTTTGGATCTTCTCCTCAAAACTTGGTCTTCCGCGATCCTCTTCGATCTTCTTGAAAGTTCCAGATCCGACACCACCTAGAACGGAGGAGCGACTTCCTCCATTTTAGGTGGCCTTCTCTTTTTCCGGCGGGATAACTCTGAAACCGTTCAATGTTCTCCATCTATAAATATGTATCTCTCTTTACTTTGAAAAGCACATCTCACTTATGGCTTCCTCTCTTCCTTTTCATTCCTTTATTATTTTCTTCTACTTTCTAATTTTTCCAAGTATCCTAGGTTTTTTACTCTTTATTAAGAGAGTTGTTTGCTTGCTAGTTTTGATATCTTCAATATTATTTGAAAAGTTCCTGTTGTATCTTAGAGAACTTGAGCAATATACCGTGCATAAATCCTTACGGACAGTGAGATATCACTCACACCTTAAAAAATCAACATTATTAGTGTTTTAATACCTTATTTACTACAAATTTTACCTTCAATAATTGTTCATTGAATATTTTTAAGGTATAAATGATCTAATGCATGAATAGATAATTTATCATAAAAATTTTAGTCCTTATCAATAATCTAGCTTTGTGAAAACAACCCGTTATCTTAATAATAACAAATAAGACTAAATTTTGATGATCTAATTACATTATCCTAAATGTAAATATGAGAAAACAAGTTTTTAAGTTAAAAACAAGACAATTCTCGAATCATAAAATTATAAAAAAATACTAAGCAATCAGACACCGCACAAAACATTTAGAAGATATACAAGATTAGATACAAAATTTAAGAAGATGTCAATTTAACCGATAGACATTACACTACAAGAAAAATCATGAAATAAAAATAGAGACAAAAAATAATTAGTTACTATAGTGACTAAATTAGAGACAATTTTAAAGACTAAAAAAAAATTTGATTTCTAAATTAGTTTCTATTATTGTTAAATGGTTTCTAAATTGGTATCTAATTAGCTACCAAAATTTTGGTAGTTAATTAGATACCAATTAGAAACCATTTAACAAAAATAGAAACTAATTTAGACCAAAATTTTTGTTATGTGTTTACTAGTAGTAGTTGTGTTTTAATTTGTTTATATATTTTTTTGGTACAATTTATAAGATCCCCTTAACTAAAATTGTATTCTAAATTGTACAATTTGAAAATCACAATTTTTCTTTTAACAAGCTTTCATATTGTAGAATTCAGAATATATTTTTGAACTCGAAAATATTTTTATGATTATACAATCTAAAATATAATTTAAAAATGTATTATGTAATCTAATAGGTATTTTTTAATCTAAGATATACCTTTCAGATTGTACAATCCATAAGTCACGTAATCCAAAAAAAATAGTTCAAAACTCAAAAAAAAATTCCAGCAACAAATTTTTTCATCAATTCTCATACACACTCAAATGATAAAATTACTTCTCCAAACGCTTCAGTTAGAAAAAAATGGAAGAGTTGAGACTAAAAGAGAGGTATGAGGATGTATGAATCAAATGAAATTATTTAAAAGTATGTTATACTTTATTTAAAATTATTTTAAAAAATTTAAAATGATTAAAATTGACTTTTAATAATTAATATGAAATGCAAGGAAAGGTAGGAGGTGGAGGGAGAATTTGCCTTTTTCATCAATAATTGTTTGTCAAGAATGAGTCAATAAAAAATGAGAAAATTTTTGGACTCTAGAAAGTGTACTGAACTACCCAATAAACTAGTCGGGTTTTCTTCCTGCACACCTACATTCTTCAAAATACTCTAATTACTCTTAACAATTTTAGTTGATTTGGAATAAGAGATGTTTTAAAAGCAAAAGTGTTTCCAAAATAAAAAATCCAGAAGACAAAAATACCATTTTGAAGTATCTTTTCTAAAACATTTTTTAACTTTCAAATGGAAGATTTGAAATTCAAAAAATATGTTTCAGAAACATTCCGGAAAGAATTTTTTTTAAAGGGTAGAACCTTCTTTTCCAGAAATGATGGAGTGCAAGAAGAAATTAGTTTGATAGAAGAAGAAAGACCCTATACTAGGCTAGTTAAAACATTTTAAAATGTGTCCTTACATGGCATATACAATTTTTTCTATAAATGCTTACAAAAAGAAACGTTTCTATAAATGAAAACTAGCTTATAAATAAGTAAAGGATATTATAAACTTGTTTGTCTTCTATGTTTAAATACGTTTTTGATCTTTCAAATAGTTCAGGGGTTCTTCTTTTCTATCTTTATACCTTATCCTATACTTTTACATTTTTATAGATCTATTAAAAGTCCAAATAATGTATGGACTTTATATAATTCAGAAATTTATTTCAGGCTGTACAATTATAAATTCAAAAATATATTTTAGATTATAAAATCTATATATATATATATATATATATATTTATTTATTTATTGTGACTTATATAATCATACATATATTTATGCTTGATCTGAAAATATATTTTGAATTACAAAGTATTCTAAATTATACAACTACCTAATTTAAAAACGCATTTTGAATTAATTCAATATATGTTCTCTATAATCCAAAAACACATTCCATTGCACAATTCAAAACAACATCTAAATATTACAATCTAAAAATGCATTTTAAATTCCATAATTCAAAAATAAATTTCAAATTACATAATTTGAAAATCCTAAAATATAGTTTACATTATTTAATTTAGAATACATTTTATATTACATAATTCAGAAATTTATAAATATATTTTAAATTCTACTATCCAATATTTTCAAATATATTTTTACATCTAAAAATATATTTTCTATAATCTAAAATATGTTTTCAAATTTTACAATCCATGTTGACTTTAGACATTTTCAAACTTAAAAGAAGAAATCGCAAGTTACAAAAAGTTACTGTCATACTCGAACAAATCTTTCTTAAATGGCGTATTCGAGTCGAACACATGTTGACACTTATCAGTGAAGTGTTTAACTAAAAAAAATATTTGTTAAATTTTTTAAAATTCTAAAACAATTTTAAAATGTATAAATACAATAACTTTATAAAAACTCAAATTTATTGTATAATTTTGTCATAAAAAAATAACTCCAAAAAAATTTAGAACATACTTTTACACATAAATATTTATTTTTAATTTATATAATTCAAAATTATATAATATATAAATCCATATATCCGAATGCTATATTTTAGAAATTATACTTATATCCTAGTTTAATATAATCTATGTAATTTAACAAACACTTGGAAAAACCTAAAATGCTACATTTGGAAATAAGAGAAATGAAAACAAACTAAATTATTTGGGAAATTTACTCAAAAAGTTTTAATTCTCACATCTATGTAACTTTTAAATACATACTTTTTTTCTATATTTTAAAAAATATAGCAGTAGCACCCCTTATTTTATTTTCATTTCCTTATAATATAATAAGCATACTAAATTTATCTATATATTTTGTAACTGACTTTAATATTTAAATATTGTTCTTATAAAAAATTTAACTTAAGTACAAATTCTAAACCATTAAATATAATAGTTAAATCCTTTTACTTATAAAAAAGCATAAACTTTTATTTTATAATTTTGCCTTCATAAAATAAAAGATTAAATGACATTTATTCTAACTTCTAAAACGATGTGAAAAGTTCTGCTCATAGGATTTATGAAAAAACAAAAGCACATAAATTAGATATAGAACAGGATTTTTAGAGAAAAAAAAATATATATTTAAATTTTGTTAACCCCTGGAGGAAACATTTTAGAAGATACAGCTCCTTTTCTTTGCTTATGAAACCTAGTTGCCAAGCATTTCTTTCATAGAGGACAGCATTTGGAGTAAATCTTTCCTAAAAAATGTGTTAAATATGAACTACTCAGTAGTTTCTGTTTTCAGTATTGTAATTTAAATTTATGACCTCGTAAATATCCCATATAGGGTTATTCCATGGTGTTTCTCCACCAAAAACCATTGAATTTTGGTTTTTAAAACAAGATCGTACACCACTTTTTAATATCACTTACATTTTCAATAGTAGACGTTGAGAGGGGAAAATAAATTGCTAAGCATAAAAGCGCCCAACCATATTAATATCACAGGTAAAAAAAATGGTAGTGTTTGATGATTGGACAACTCATTCACCAAGCATAACATTGTAGCAAATATTTTTGTTCCTCTTTGAAACAAAGGCCGATGCAAACAAGATAGCATCGACCTTCGGAAACATATACAAAAGGTAATGCATAAGCAAACAGAACCAAAAGAACACTCGAGCTATAAATTTCAAGACTAAAGTGTCATTTATTATAAAATGCCTGCTGAGGCAAGTTTATACCATTAAAAAATTCGATTTCATATAAGTTTATCAAAGAAACCGTCCACGTTTTCTTAAAAGAAAACATTCTACCACAACATCAATACAATTTAAACCTCCACTCCAATGAAAATAAAATACCTTCATGCAATACTTAATGCACTTAAGGAATAGATCGTTGATATAGGGGCAAACCTCCCAATGCTACACGTTCTGCTCTCTCCCTCTTCACCTGCAAGTCATTAGCAGCAAAGCATTTAATGACAATTTTAGCAGCAATTTGGTTGTTGATTGCCATATTTAAGGATTAACACTTTCTGCTTACATGTACAAAGAAGTATCATAAACGTCTACTAAAAAGGAAATTCTAATCTATTCTGAAAATGATACTACTACAATCAAAACGTAAAATGTAAGTTGAATAAGTAATAGATTGATTTTATAATGTTTTATAGGCTTAACTATGTTTCTAATCCCCAAAATGTGGGATGAATCTGTTTTTGGTCCCCCTCAAATTGAAAAATACATTTTAGTTCATCAAATTTCAAAAAATGCGTTTTTAGTCCCTGAAGCCAGATAACATTAACAAAAATGGTGACATGTTGCTCGAAACATAAAATGTGTCAAATGTTGTGAGTAACACATCACTTCCGTACTGTCTCACCATGCACTAAAAACATTTTTCAAAAACTAGAGGGACAAATAAATTAAAATTTTTAATTTGAGGGGCCAAAAACAAATTTATCCTGAATATCGAGACTAAAAACATAATTATATCTACTTCATAATAAAATAAAGCTTTTTTGTGCATTACTTCTAACATCATCAAATGACCAGTCCATACCCAGAAGGCACAAGCTCACAAACCATGCTTCATAATAGTAGCCAATTGAATATTACAAATAGGGAGTCACAACTTTCTTCCCCTCTCAAACCACCAAACAAAAAAAGAAATTTGTTTCTTCTTTTCTATGAATAGTGTGTTCTAAAAGAAATATTATCAATACCTTTTCCAAATATAATTTTGCACGCAAAATTGTGTTTTCGCTCAGATTTGTGTCTTCATCCAAACAAACCAATAAAATGATGTTGCAGCACGGAGGGATAAGCTAAAGAAAATTTGCCAGACTATTATTATAGCAAGTAGGAACTCACAAAGAGAGCTACAGAATTGAAGTGATAGTGCGAAACACAGGAAGTCTTCATTTTTTTCCACTTAATATATTATATTTCTTGAAATGATAGTCCTATCTACAACAAGAGCACTAACAACATAAGAAATGCATACTAGAAAATCCTGTTCACATTGTCAAGTTTTGTTTTCAGTGGTTTCACAAAAAGGCACGGAGAATAAAGAAGGATGTAATCAACCTCTATCAAATATTACAATGAAACATCCACCAAAACACACATTTAGTTATACATCACAACAGCACTTACAAGAGTCAGCATATCCTGAAGGTAGCCCCTGAACGGTGTTTGCATTGCCTGTCATTAAGCCAAAAACAGAAAATATGAGAATCCAAAATCAACTTACTTAAACGTGTCAAAATATGCAACCTTTCATACATGCACATACTCTAAAATGGACATTAAATCTTCACATCCATAAGAAACAAACACAACTATTTAGTGTTTTCTCAGACAACTTAGGACATTTTGCAAAAATGTGGACTGTCCCATATTATAGGTAGTTCACATCATGGTTAGGTTACAGTGACTAAACTTCTCAAACCCTCCAAATGCATATCTTATTACCTAGCCATATATTGATACAAAAGCATGGCTCTGTACATCCTCAAAGTCAGTCAACTGTAAGCATTTAGCAATACATTCATACACATCCATCCATCCATCACGTCTTTAACCTAACAAATTTGACCCAGCCACATCATAGAATTTCAACACAAGATTTTTTTCCCATCCATCTCGCATGTAACTAAAACCAAACAAAAGCAACAAATCAATACCAAGTAATAGATTCATACACATCCATCGAAGACAATTGTAGGCAATAGATTCATACACATCCATTATCTCTAAAACCCTAATTAATTGGACCCGTCACAAACAAAAAACGCATTTCCTTTTCATCCAGCTACCTCGAATCTAAGCTCAACAATAAAATAGACGAAAATTAAGAAGAGGAAAAACCTGAAGATCGTCAGGGAGGTACTGGTGCTTCATGGAAAGGTCGATGGCGCGTTTGAGACGCGCGTGGCGCGCGTCCACCACTTCCTTCGGGAGGCGATTCAGCGCCTCCTTCACATCCAGATCGTAGTAAGGATCGTACAAATCGTCGTATCGGAGCCCTAATTTAAAAAAAGAAAAACGATTTTCAGAAATCGGTACTATTAGGGTTGCGGAAATGGGAACAAAAGAGAGAGAGAGAGAGAGAAGGAAGAAACCGTATTTGCGAAGGCGTTGGGAGAGGGATTTCATGTGCTGAGCGGCTAACCAGTTCTTCTTGGGATCGAGAAACCATTGAAGAAACGATGCCATTGCAATTGCTCTGTTCGCTTTCTTTCTCGCCCTTTCGTTAGAGAGAGTTTATGGAATAGTCACAGAAAAGGAACAAGTGCTTCTTATTTTGCACCACACCGCTCTTTGCGTCTACCACTATTACTTTTGCCCAACGACGTGTCGTTTATTCCTCAACTGCCAATTTTATACATAATATATAATTTAATTTAACAGGAGAAAGAAAATAAAAGAAAATAAAATAATAATAAATAAAATAAAATTATATATATATATATATATATTAGCAATTTAAAATTGTAAATGTCATTGGCTACACATCATAATCAATAATAAAAAAATTGAAGTATATTATATCCGCACTTGTAAGATCTTATTAAATTACACTAACGTATCATAATTTTAAATTTTTTTACATAAACATCTCTTTTATTTTTATTTTAACCATGGAAACACAGATATTAACATGTTTTTTATCGTATTTTTTTTTATTCAATTTTTACGATGATAAAAATTTAATATACATAATTAAATAATTTTGAATAAATTGAATTGAAAAGAAAAAATTAACATGTAAAAAAATGACGAATTGATTAAACAACTTTTTTTTTCTTTTTTTCTGGTTTAAGCCTCTCTTCTTCTTCGAGTTTTTTCTCTTCTTCCATTGATAGTTTTGAGTGTGATGATGTTCAAGTTGAGGTTATGATTGAGTTGATGGTATATACAAAAAAAAATAATGGTTTTACCAAATAATATAGTTGTTTGAAATGGAGTGAAGAGAGTGATTGGAAGGGGAGGTTATTTTATTTGATATGTGAGATTTTGTGTGGAAATGGGTGTATGCTCTCTCTTTCTTCATGTTGTTGCCTTGAAATAAAGAATTAAGGGAAGAGTGGAAATTAGTCTGCATATAAAAACGGTACATTAATATTAATTTAAAAAATTAAAAAATAATTTTATTTTTTAAGTAATTTATATGAAATAAAAAAAATACTTCATTGTACTAAAAAAATTATATATATTAAATAAGTGTAGAATCGGAAGAAAAAAAAAACTATGTATTAAAAAACGGTTATAATGAGAAATTTCCTATATATAGGTATAGATAATATTAGATTATTATCAAATTTTTAATGCACGTGTAACTTTTAAAGTTTAAAAAACATTACAGTCACATTACATTAATCATGGGATAGGTCATTGAAGTGGTGTAAAATAGAGGAAACACAATTATTGAGGTTTATGACTCAAATTCCTACTTTATATATGAAACGAGTAAGTTGAGTGAGATAAGTGAAAATGTATTTGAAACTATTTATTATTTTATATTTTCCAACAAATCTAGATGTTAAGTTAGGAGTTGGTATATGTTGTTTCGTTATCATTTTTAAGTGTCATTAAACTCATGAGATAATTGGGTTTACTAATATTTGTAAAACAATTATCTTTTGAACTTTTAGTTTCATATTGTTTTTTACAAGTCAAGTAATAAATGAAGTTCATAGCCTTTTTGGTACTGTTATTTGTTATTGGAACCTATATGATAAATTTTTTTTATAAATTTTGAATTGAATTTCTATTAATAAAATTTGTTATATTGAGTATTCAAATTTTTTTATATTTTTTAACTGGGTCCTTATCATTTAATTTTATCGTCAAATGGGTGATATGTTGTTATTTTACATTATTATTGCTTACATGTCTCCACATAAAAAATAAAAAATAATTTAATTAAGTTGTAAGCCTCTTACAAATTTGAATATCTTCATTGAGCCTCTATTTAAAAAATTGTTTTATCAAGTGTCCAAATTTTTTATTTTTTTCATCCAATCTCTGTCACCGATTTAGGTGATGTGATTGTTTGATTTTATAGTCTCAAGTAAAACTAAGAACTTGAATAATAAGAAAAATGGAAGTTTTCAATTTTAAGTATCTTTACCAAACGACATCATTTTGTGTCCCCATATAGTTAATTCGATTTTTTCATTTTAATATTTAATTTATAAAATGAAATTGTGTAATTTTTAATAAAGATAATTGAAGTTCCAGAACTTTATTTTTCTTATTGTACAAATTCATGGTGTTCTACCTGAATGATATAAAATCAATTAATGATATAAAATCAATTAAAATATAAAACAATTTTTTTAATAGAGAATCAATTGAAAATATTCAAATTTTTAATAACCTTACAACTTAATTAAGCATTTATTTGTATGTGGAGAGATATAACAATGACGAAACAAAATAACATTCCCATAGTCCTATTTGATGGCAAAATCAAATGGAAGAAACTCAAGTAGAACACTCTGAAATTGGACAATAAGAAAAATGAAGTTTTGCAATCCTAATTATCTTTACCAAAGAAAATTATTTCGTGTCTCCATATAGTTTATTTTCTTTTTATTTTTATATTTAATTTATAAAATGAAATGATTTAATTTTCAATAAAGATAATTGCAGTTCTAGAAATTTAATTTTCTTAATATCTAAGTATGTGGTGTTACTTAAGGCTACACAATCAAACTTTGTCATTTGAAATATAAAATATTTTTTTTAATAAGGACTCAATTGAAAAATCTTAAATATATGTGAAATTGATATTTCAACTACACTGATAATTATTTTGACAATTTATTTTTGTTGCATTTGTAATAAAAGTGGATTCGTTGCCATTTTGTGTTTGGAACATTTTGAACCCATCAATTTTTTATACTTATATGTAGCAACTAAAAATATTATTATTTTATTTCAAAATTTTATTTATATTTTTTTAATTAAATATAATATTTTATTATTAGAAAGAGTTGTAAAGTAAAAATAAGAAAAAAAAATATGAGTTTTAAAATATAATTTTTATTTATTTATTTTTTTCCTCTTACTTTCTTTTACAATCATGCTCCACTTGGCCAATTTTGATGTTTTTCTTATGTGCCAATTTTTTATCCAATCGGCCACCAATTTATTATACGCCAGTCTTGTTCGGCCCATCATGTTTTATAACTTGTTTTTCTTCTTCTCTTATACATACAAAACAATAGTATTTAATGTTTATTTAAAAAATAATAATAAATAAAATAATACACTCAAATAATTTTTAGGGGTTTGTATTATCGCATTACATCTAATAAAAATAAAACTCTTGAGTATTTGTATGACCAAAATTAAAAATTAAAAATGTTTTCTTATAAATAAAATTTATATAATATTTTACTCGATAAATAGTTTACACTTTTATTTATTGTATAATTCGAAAGGGTGTTCACTTATTTTTTATAATTCGTGTAAATTATAAAAAAAAAAATCTAAAAAATATCAAAATTAAAAAATTAAAAAACATCAACACAAACAACATCTATTTTTAAACAAAGAAGTACTTAATATCTAATTTTGCATTTTGAATGAAAATATACATGACCGAAGTTAATTCTTGTCGAGCTCAAATGAAAAATTCAAAAAATATTTTTTTATATATTCTTTTTTGTTTTATTTTTGGAGAAAAAAATAAATATTTTAAAAATTACATTTGTTTTACACAATTAATTAAAGGTAACACCTTTCCTACACGTAACAAAATCACTATAACAAATTTTTATTTTATTTTTCTGAAAAAAAAGCCTACAAATTTATATATATTGTTTGTAAACCATATGCCAAATGGACCAGCCACATTGATAGTAAAAAAAATAGGTACTCAGTGTTCACTTTTCAAACATTAAAAAATTAGGTGTGAAACAAATAAGTAGAAAACTATATATGATTAATTTAAAAAAATATTAAAGATAAAACAAAACAAACTATTACAAATTATAAAATGTGAATAACTAAATTAACCATTTTTAAAAAAGTGTGAATTCGTTTAATATATTTTACAAAAATAGCAACATAGAAAGCAACTAATTTAAGCATGAATTTGTACGATTAAAAGGTATTTTTATTCCATAGAAAATAAATTTGTTCCTATAATTTTGTCCCCTTTTTGTTTCTAGTATATAGGTGGTGGGTGTGGGTAGGTGGAGTTGCATGATCCCAAAGAATCAAAAGATTTTTAACAAAAATTTAGCTTCATGCATGAATCTATACCATTGTTGAAGGCAGTGCCAAATGGTAACACAACCAAGGAAAGAGCATGCAAACATTGCAGATGTTGACTGCTGAGAAAGATATCTTAAGAAACATGTGTTTCTAATAATAGCAACCAACCTCCAAACAAGAAAAATAGCTTTTGGATCCTTCAAACACAAATGGGTTTAACATATATATTTATATAAGTTAGTTTATGATTGATTCATTGATGCCACAGAATAAAAAAGGGCATTGTTAACCAACGGCAATCATCACAAAGAAGAACAAGGGTGGAGGGAAGGGAAGGGAAGGGAAGGGAAGGGAAGGGAAGAAGAGGAAGGCAAAAGAGAAGATAAATTCCTATTTGTATTTGTAGAAAAGAGGAGAGACACTGTCTCTCCTCTTTCATCTAACCAAAGTGTGGGAGAAGAAATTTATGTCATCATCAAGCACAAGAAGGAAGACGAAGAACATGTTTGGAATATGTTGTGGTGATGACGTGAACGATGTAAATGATAAAGAGATTGAGGCAAGAGAAGATGGCAGCCAATACAGTCTCACAGGTGTTCTTCTTCCTTCTCTTGGTGCCACTGCCATCAACAACGGGAGTCGCAGACCAATTCTTCATCGCAATATCATCTCCCCTTATAATCGTCGTTACAGGTAATTAACATTTTCTGCATGTTTTCACGTTTGCATGTCCATTTCATTCATTTTGCAACCATTCCAAACCATAAAGCAACAATTTCTAGCTTTCTTCATAGGCTTCAAAACGAAGAAACAACACACAATGTTATTGCCAAAGACTTGTATTATATAGTTTACTTTTCTTTGTTCTCTCTTTGTTAATACATTGTCTCATTTTTTTCTGCATTTTTAGCTCTTTAAAAGATTTTTCAACAAGTTATAGAAACTTGGGTTAAAACCTTTTTGTCCTTGTACACCCCAGAAGCAAAAACAAATTACTGCGCATATTTTAGTCCATGTTCTGAATGAAGCTTTATGAAAAAAAAAAAAAAAACTCAGAAGAAATAAGGAATTGCTTTTTTGAACGGAAAAGCCGTTTAAATTAGTTGTTTGAGTTGATTTTAAATAAAAAAATTCACATATTTGTGATGGTTAGATTAGGTCATGCAGTTATTAATGATGAAGCATGTAAAATCTGATGACTGAATGTTGAGAGAGAGAAAGGGTTTACATGAAGATATGATGATGGTACTGTGTGTGATGTTAACATATAATTGCAGAATATGGACCAAGTTTCTGCTAATATTGGTGTTCTACACAGCTTGGATATGTCCATTTGAATTTGGTTTCCTTGAAAAATCAAAGGGTGCACTAGCTGTAACCGACAATGTTGTAAACGGGTTTTTTGCCATTGACATTGTTCTCACCTTCTTCGTTGCTTACCTTGATAAGTCTACTTATCTATTAGTTGATAACTACAAACTCATTGCTTTGAGATATGCTAAATCTTGGTTGATTTTGGATGTCATTGCTTGTGTTCCATATGAAGTTGTTCGTAGTTTGTTGCCACCTCCTCTTCAGTTCTATAGTTACTTGAATATTCTCCGACTTTGGCGTCTCCATCGAGTTAGTGCCATGTTTGCAAGGTATGACATAACTCAAACTTTTCCTTCTCAACTATTATATAGGATAAGTTTTGATTATTTATCATTATAGTTTTCTACACACATTGAAAAGCCTCTTTTATGTATGGGAGAATGAGTATTTCACATTCTTCTAAAGCACTGTTTTACATTGTGATTCTACTCTTAAATGTATCTGCAGTGTAATAAGAAAATCTGTGAAGTTAATTATGGTGGAATATGTGATATAAAATAACAGAGATGGACAAGTGTCATAAAAATTGGTCCAAAGTTTATAATTTTAAATCATGTCACAACAGACATATAAAGGGAGTGTGAAGAAGGCATGTGAAATAAAATAATCATCTTGGTTTGAGTTAGGGTAATCTTGCTTCATTTTACTTACATTATAGCTTAATTAATGTGACAGATTGGAAAAGGACAGAAATTATAGCTACTTTTGGGTGCGTTGTTGCAAGCTTACATGTGTAAGTACTTACTTATACTGCAGTGAGTTTCTTGGTAGAGTTTTTTATCATGACAAAACAACCTATCTTATGATGTTATGCCATTTTAGGTTACTCTATTCGCAGTGCATGCTGCTGCATGCTTTTTCTTTTTTCTTGCTGCACGAGATGATCCACAAAATACATGGCTTGGACTTGTTCCTAAGGCCATCGACCAAAATATATGGGGAAAATATGTAGTAGCTATATATTGGTCCATAGCCACCCTTGTATCAGTTGGTTATGGTGATCTACATCCTGTAAATACAAAAGAAATGGTATTTAGCATTTTGTATATGCTCTTTAATCTTGGACTCACCTCATATTTGATAGGCAACATGACCAACATGGTTGTCCACTGGACTGAAAGAACTAAGAGATATGTAAGTGTATCTTGTCATTCACCATCCCTTCTTTATAGTTAACCTTTATAAGCAAGGTTTTAAGAAATTATTAGTGGTCTTGAATTAGGCCAAATCAAGGTTTTTGAGGTTGTTATGTTATGAATACAATATGATTACAATTGGGACCATATATTTTTTCATATTTGTCTGCAATCTCCTACAATACCAAGTACTAATCGTTACCACAGTATAAAACTTTGCTAATAAGTTCCAGAGTTCTGTTACAGGAAAGGAAAAGGAAGAGAATTCTAAGTCTCAACACATTGTGCAGACTATATTTCTTTTGTTTTTATTTTCAGGAGGTTTGTTAATTATATAGTTTTAATTCAAAATGTTTGTTTTCATGGCATAACAGAGAGACACTGTCCAATCTGCTTCAAATTTTGCCCATAGGAATCGCTTGCCTATTCGTTTGCAAGAACAAATATTTGCTCATTTGCTTATGAGGTATAGAACTGATTTAGAAGGACTACAACAACAAGAGATCATTGATTCCCTTCCAAAAGCCATTCACTCTAGCATCTCACACTACCTATTCTTTTCACTTATGGACAAAGTGTACTTATTCCATGGAGTGTCAAATGACCTACTTTTTCAACTGGTAATATTTTGTGTTTGTCATACCTTGCTGCATTATGTTAAAAGAAAAAAACCTTAAAGAATTTGGTTAAACAAAATTTGAAGTGCAACAACAACAAAAACTTTATCACACTTGGAAATCTCAGTTACATAAATCACACTATGTCATTTGACTCAATAAGAAACAAAGTTTTTAGAGATGTTATTCACCATTAGATCTTTGTTAGCAATTGTTATTGGGACAATATTTCACTTGTACACACAGTAATGCTAAGTTGAGGAAATAATAATAAGAAAATAAACTATAGTATTTGTAGGACATATATGCATGTAATTGACATATGACAATTAATTCCTAATAACTTGATGACATTAGTTTTACAATTCCTCCCAGTGTCCTTTTTGGTCACCTTTTCCCCATTTTTACAGGGATAAAGAACATGGAATCTAATATCCTTACTAGTACTTCCAACAACCCTTTTTTATACGCACTCAAACAACTATAAATGATGTTTTTAATCATTTCCTCAATTGGTGAAACACAAATATTCATAAGGACAAACATTTGAGGGTGTTACATAGATTTTCTGTTAAAAAAACTTAAAATATGGGTGAAAAATATTTTGAAATATGACTTTTGGTTTAGAATCAGGGATTAAGAAGTTTTGTAGCTAGAGAGACTAATAATGTTGAATGAAAGGATCTTGGAATAAATATCTGCATATAAGACTGTAGTTATTCTTTCTATTTTGAATAAAAAGATTGTTTTATTTGATTGTGCTTACATATCAAATTTGAAGGTATCAGAGATGAAGGCTGAGTATTTTCCTCCAAAGGAAGATGTGATTTTGCAAAATGAAGCACCAACAGACTTTTATATATTCATTACAGGATCTGCTGTAAGATGTTGTGTTGCCCTTTTTTTATTTACTTTGTTATGTTATAATTTATTGTATTGTGTTCCACATGCACACACAGATAAGTTTTTGAGAGGTATTTAGAATAACTATGTCTTTCAAGAATTATCTATGTAAGTAAGTAGTAATTTGACAAATAAGTTTAACATCGTTTGAGATTTCCAAATTAATAAGATTTGAGCAAAACCAACCAAAGAAAAACAAAGCAGAGCAATATTATTATTGCAATCAAATCTAAGAAAACCAGAAGTGCAATTGAGACATTATATCATGACTGATTAACCTTTTAATGTACATTGAATAGGTAATTTCTTGCATGTCCATTATCTATTTAATAACTTGTTTCAAAGATAAACATGGCAAGCTAAATTTCATGTTCTTGTTGCTAACAGGATCTTATCACTCAAACGAATGGACTAGAACAGGTAAGTTTGTTTATTTTTAACTGCTTTCTTTCATGTGATTGATTTCATGAAAAAACTTGATTCTATGACTAACAAAACATGTATCCAATTATTATACCAGATTGTTGGAGAAGTAAGGCCAGGAGATGTAGTTGGTGAAATAGGAGTCTTGTGTTATAAGCCACAATTGTTCACAGTCCGGACCAAGAGATTGAGCCAGATCTTACGTTTGAATCGTACCACATTTCTAAATCTTACTCATTCAAATGTTGGAGATGGAACAATGATCATAAACAATTTTCTTCATGTATGTAAAACTTGTGGATCTTTTATGAAAGATTTCTTTTTATTTCTATAAATTATACTACTAGTATTGTTTAGTTTTGTGTGTGTATTGATATACTTAAACAACAGTTTGATTTTTTGCTTCATGCACATCCATTTTGGTTCTACTAGCTCAATGATATAGACTATGAATAAAACCAGTAAAATATTTTCATAATTGATCTATTAAACCCCAACTTTATTGTCTAATATTTTAAACTTTTTTAACAAAAACATGTTCTCATAATGCATTCTAAGGATACACTTGGCCTTTCAATAACTGGCTACTTGACATATTTATTTGTTGATATTCCCATATATATTCATCTTAAAAGATCATAAGAGAATACAAATTTAGAAGATGTAATACTTTAATATAATGTGCAATTTGTTTGCATGAGTTGAACATAGTTCCTATGTGTTGAAGTCAAATTTCATAAATGTGTTTAGAATCACAAATCATGTTTAGGAGCTAGCTAGCAAATACTTGCTCCCCATGTAGGAGATTATCAATGTTGGTTTTGATTATGTTTTATTCCTTGGTGCAGCATTTACATGAACTAGGGAATCCACTAATGGAAGAAATTTTGGCAGAGGCAGAAGCAATGTTGGCTAGGGGCAAAATGGATTTGCCAATTAGTTTATTGTTTGCAGCAAGTAGAGGTGATGATATTTTGTTGAATCAATTGTTAAAGAAGGGTTCAGATCCAAATGAACCAGATAAGAATGGAAAGACAGCAATGGTTAGAAAATATGATTTCATCTAGTATGAACACATACACATATGTTTAAACCTACAATATTGGAATCTAACAACTTTGCTTTCACATGTAACAGCATATTGCAGCTTGCAAAGGCAATAAACATTGTGTAATTGTGCTTCTAGAACATGGAGCAAATCCCAACATGAAAGGTACATACACACTTTATGGAAACTCAATTACTACTGAAAATAAAAGGTTCTAGCATTCACTTCATTTCATCTATCACATCACACCTTCTGGTTTTATCAGTAACAAATATGTTTTTGTCACATTATGCATGTTGGTATTGGTACTTGGGGGTATTAGTTGGTGCAATGCAACCTTTAACTAGTCTTATTTGTACAGACATGGAAGGAAATTCGGCACTATGGGAAGCAATTAAGGGTGGACATGAAACTGTGATGAGAATTCTTGTAGAAAATGGTGCAGAAATATCATCTAATAATGTAGTTGATTATGCAAGATTGGCCATTGAGAAAAACAACTTAGAAATTTTGAAGGAGATTATTCAACGTGGTGGGGATGTGATGCAATGTAGTGATAAAATGACCACACTGCTCCATGCTGCAGTGTGTGAGGGAAATTCTGAAATAGTGAAGTACCTCGTAGAGCTAGGAGCAGACATTGATAGACAAGATAGTGTTGGGTTAACTGCAAGATCTTTAGCAGAACATCAATGTCATGAAGAAATACTAAACATATTTAACACAATTGGACACAAGAATGAAAGAAATGGTATTCCTCAAATTTCAACCTTTGTTGGTAGGTGTCAAAGTGAACCCACAATACCAGCCCTTCCTCTACCCATCAAACCACCTAATAAAGAACTCACATGGTTTGATAATCATCAAAGAAGAAGGGTCAGCCCTTTCCACAATTCCTTTTTTGGAATCATGTCATCTGCAAATTATGGTAACATGCATTTATCTTTTAAATTCTTTTATACTTTTCTAACTCACATTTTTTTACCATTAACTCAAACTTATCCTAAAACAACTTCTTCCTAACTTTTAAAGATTCCTAACTTTTAAAGATTGTCTCAACCCTATTACATCAATACTACGAATAAACAAATTGTTCAAATCATTTTATTAAAAAGTGAATTTTAAGCCTAACTTAACCCCATAAAATCGGTTTTTGAGGTGAGGTTTGCATCCACTTATATACAATGAATTGTCTTCATCTCTAATCGATGTGGATCTCCAAAACATCTTTAATACATACATAATTATAGTAACTTTAGGCTAAGTTAAACAATTTTCCGCAAACATGCATCACATATATTTAACTGGAAATCAACACATTTTTTTAGGAGTATGAGTCAAATAATAGTTTGAAATAAAATAAAATAACAGATTTTATTTGATAATATATTTATTATTAATATTTTGTTAGGGGAGGAATTCGAATGCAGGTAATTAAGTACATAACAGAATCTATAATCACTAAATCTAGACAATTTAGTTATTTGGTAATATATTTAGATAAACTAAAATTTATTTAAAACTTGAAAATTCAGAATACGGTTCAATAAAATTTGTACAATTTTAACTATGTTTGGCAAAATATTTAAAGCTAACTTCTCACTTGTTTTATTAACTTAAAAGCTTGTTTAACCTTATTAGTTGAGTTTGATGAATAAAGTTTTTTCACTAGTTTATAGCGTTTCAAAAAAATGCTAACTTCTTCACATATAGTCCTTTTGACACTCCTAAAGTGAACTTTCTTTTTAAAAATATAACCTATACTTTTTATATATTTATTTTCCTTTTATCCTCAAATTAATTATGAATTTTTATTTTAAAATTTTCTATACAAGCTGTGTCATTATTATTATTATATATGTGCTTTATTCCTGTTCAACTAATGGGATATATAAAATAAATTATTTTTCTTTCTTATATTTTTACTTTTTTATCACATAAAATATTCATAATGGTTGACAATAATTAATTATTATTTTTAATATTAATTTTATTATTTTGACATTAAATTTCAAAATATTGGTATTGATAGATGCCATTCTTTACATTACACTTTTTAACTATTGTATTAACATAATGAAAGTGCGACGTCTTCTTAAATATGATTGTTTACTCTATTTTTGAATTTGACTTAAAAGTATTTTAAAATATAATCTAAGATAAATAATTGAATATATAATATTAAAATTATACCAATTGAAAGTATAATATATGATTAGAACGATTGATTTATAACAAAAACCTAAAAAAAATTAAAATTAATATGTATGTTTCTATCATTTTACATTTATAAACTACTCTAACTAATAATTGTACGGTACGCTTATAATATAATAAACTAGTTTAACCATTTTTTCATTTTCTACATAGTTTTTGTGCTAATTTTTTGTTAAATTTGCACAAAACTTAGCCATTGCTAGCATTTATACAATGACATTTTGAATTATAAAGAGGAAAGAAAATAGCATAGAAGTTTGAAAAGAAAGAAAAAGATTGGTATTAGTAAGGATACTACTAACCCTAATTTTGCATTCCATTTTAAGAAAAAAAGCAGAAAAAAAATGTTGTTTTTTGATGAAGTTTTGCTTTTGGGAAGAGTGAATTTGAGTTTTGATTTTGTTTATAGGTAAAAATGATTCAACAACATCATCTCAAACGAGTCAAAGTATTAAAGAGGAAGTGCTACCCAGAATAACACTTAGTTGTCCAGAGAAAGGTGAAGATGCAAAGAAGCTTCTGTTTTTGCCAGATTCCATAAACGAATTGCTTCGTGTTGGTGCTAAAAAGTTTAATTGCACTCCCTCCAAAATATTGACCACAGAAGGAGCTCAAATTGAAGACATAGATGTTATAAGAGATGGTGATCATCTTCTTCTTGGATAGGATTCACCGTTCAATCATATCAAAATCTCAATTCAATCTCGAAACACAAACCAATTATAGAGACAAAAAATAATTAGTTGTTATAGTGACTAAATTAGAAATCATTTTGAGAACTAAATAAATTTTTGGTTTCTAAATTAGTTTATATTATTGTTAAATGGTTTCTAGATTGATATCTAATTAACAACAAGTTTTTTGCTACCAAATTTAGAATCCAAATAATTGGTAGTTAAAACTTTGATAGCTAATTAGATATCAATTTAGAAAGTATTTAACAATAATAGAAACTAATTTAAAAACCATTTTTTTAGTTTCTAAAATGATCTATAATTTAGTTATTATTATTGTAACTAATTATTTTGGTTTCTAAAAATTGATTTCTATTATATGATTTTCTTGTATTGTGAGTTTAGATTTTGCACTTCTATCTCACCACTATGTCTATTTTTGTTCATTTGTAAATTTCCAATATAAAAAAAATTCTTAGTTTATCCTTTTTGAGAAAGAAATAGCATACGAGTAGTATATACAAATACGTGTATATACGTAAAATTGATTTATACATATACTAAATTATGTTAAATTTCTAAAATATGGAATACGTCTCCCAATTTTTTTTTTCTAACTTCTAAAAATTTTAATATGTTTTGTAATTTTTTAAACATGTCTTTTTAGTTCTTTATTATGATTTTGTAGTAAATATAATATTATATATATTTTATAAAATACTTACCATAAATGACAATATTTTTTGATTGATAAATAAGAATATTATATAGAAAAATAGGAATAACAAAATGTTGGTTCAGTTTCCCTTCTTGACATCACCACTACATATGTGAACCTATTTCTTGCAATGTTACTTCCAAACCAACAATGGCAATTACTTCCTGCACCAATTTCAGTTGAAAAGACAAAAATATCCTTAAATAAAATGTTACATATAAAAATAAATTGCAGATTTCTTTCCAAAATTTTGATTTTTTTTGGATTTTAATTTTTAGAACATAATAATCTCTTTCAGATTTATTTTTCTGAAATATATTATTTTCAATTTCAGATTTTCATTTCTAGAATGAAGAATTTTTTTTATCAGCATCTAGAATGCAAATTATTTTCAGAAATTTTAAACTACGTAGGGTATAGGTTCAAAAAATTAGGTGTAAGAAGAATTTGCCACCAAGAATTTAGAAGTCATATTCACTTTTGTTTTTCGTACTTGCCTTATAAGACTTTCACTCTAAGACAACGATTTCAAACTTTGAATTCAGTAAATCTGATTTTTTTTTCAAAAATTAAATTAAGAAATGATTCTTTAAGGTATTTAAGGTATCCCAACTTATATACTTTTAGTAAATATTTGTTCTCAGTCAATATTTTGAAATATAGTCATTCTTATTGTTTTATATACTTCATATTACTATTATTCACGTACATCTTTATATGAAATTTTTTTTCCTGTACTATGTCAATTTCAACATGCACCATATTATTTTAAATTTTTTTCAAAATTATCCTATATTTTGAATTTGAATAAAATTTAAAAAATATAATTCAAAAGTCAAAATTTATTTTGGAAAAGGAAATTTAAAATGTAAAAAATAAATTTTGGAAAAGAAAATCTGAAACACAAACACAAAATATTTTGAAAAAAAAAATCAAAATTCAAAAATATGTTATAGAAATCCAAATCCAGAACACAAAATCTGAAAATGCATTTTAGAAAAGAATTTTTAGAACTCAAAAATGTGTTATGAAAATTCAAATCCGAAAATGTATTCTGAAAAAGTGGTTCTATAAGTATTTTTTTTATCTACACCCTCCTTTCATTTAAAGTCATTTTTATCATTTTGGAGGAGTATTTTTGTCATTTTAATAACAGATTGGTTGCAGGTTCATTTACATTTAGTTCTATTGAAAATGGGTTTTAGACAAAACGCATATATTACTTACAATGACCACACCTACAATCTATGTCCTTTGTAGCTACTCTATTTAAAATTACCTTCTATGTGAAGTAGTTTGTTGATCGGATTGATTACACTTTCCAAAATTGATTCAACAATTCTCTATCTTTTCATTTTGTCCCCAAGTAAATTTAATGATATACACACTCACTCATCATCTTTCCACACTCACTCATCATCTATTTGCTTATTGATCACTTTCGTTTTTAATCAAATAAAAGAATGAGTGTAGACTATCTAATGTGATGTCTTGGATCATTTGGTGCTCAACATAGACCATCTATTGCATCAAGTCAATAAAATTATAGTATAGATAGGGTTAGTTAACCCCAAATAATCTCTCAACAAACTCAATTACAAATTCGGTAAAATGGATTTCAAAAAATGTTTACAGACAGTTTTGAGTTAGTAAGAACAATTACTTAAAAATGGGGTTGTTTGTTGTTGTAGATAGAAATTTAAACGAAGAGACTAAAGGAAATTAAAAAGCAAATTGATTCTCGAGTTCATTCATCATTGAATTCTTCATCAATTAACATTTATATCATTCATCTAATTTCCAAACAGAAGCAAAAATAAGCATCAATCCGTTCGCGGATTAATCAAACAAGCGTCAATTAATGAATTCATTAAGTTAAGTACCTTGCCCGTATCCAAACATATACATGTGAGAATTTTACTCTTTTACCTCTTGAATTAAGAAAACAATAAGTTATTCAAAACAAAACAAACTAAACAAGAATTCAAATTAAAAAAAATTAAGTTATCAACAAACGTTCAAAAGCAATTCATAAGTAAAAGTTAGAATTCAAAAAGATCTGTTACATAAACTAAAGAATAAAACTAAATTGCACAAAACCTCACAATTCAATGTGAAATCACAAGAGAATCAATCCAGAAAGATTTAGCCTTTCACGTGGAGACAAAACGAAATAAATAACAAAGAGGAAAATAAAAAACTAAGGAGAATGACCCAGATAAGTTAAAACGTCTCTTTCACTTCACCCTCGATGAGTAGGATGTTTTTTAGAGTTTGTGTATTCTATGTGTAATATTCTTTGAAACTACAATGTTTTATTCTATTTTCAAAATGAGGTGGAAGAAGAAAAAAAGTTATAGGACTAGTAAATCTTGGGGCTTTGAGAATGGTAGAGGAGAGTGAGATTATAAAAGAACTTATTAACCTTGAGAGAAGAGATGATGTAGGGACAAAAACCTATATGTGAGCAAAGGGGTGTGGGGAACAGAGAGGTTGGATCATGATTATTTTGTCTTTTAATGTAAAGGGTAAACCCAAAATCTTAAATTAAATCAAAATGGTTGGTTTAGTTTATATGTTTATAAATCATAAAAAACTATTTATTAAAAAACTCAAACTAAACAAACTAATGAAGCTGAATCACAACAACATTTCTTTTGTATTTAATAACTCATAAAAAACAAATAAAAAAGTGATATTGCATAAATTATTATGGGTTATTATATATGAATTCATCACTTTTCATGGATGATCCATCACTTAAACAAGTAAATTGGAACCCCTCTAAAACATTGTTGTTTCACACATACTAATAGGAAAATCATTTTTAAGAGAAAAAAATATTTGTTCTACAATTATGCAGCCTAGCACTCATGCCAGTTTACTGCTTTATCTACAACAGTCACAAATAATGCTTACAGGATCCTCTAAGTGTCCAATGAACACATACATCACATACATATATAATACATTAGCCATATTTCCACTTGATCACAAGTACTGATCAATCTTTTTTCTAAACTTTGTAGCCAATTAATGAAGGAAAAATGACCCTTGAACAAACAAGCTAATTTACTTGTATTTTCCTTGTAATAATGAAGCTAATTAATCAAAGTTCAACATGTCTTCTTTCCAATTTGCATTTCATTTTTCTTCTCATTATGTTTCCATACATTGTATGTCTTCAGCTTTTTTTGAGTTCACAAGACTCTTGAAGATTCCATTCAAGATCATATTCATATCAAACCCTTTCCTACAAGCCAATGGAGAGACTCATTTTTTCTTCAAGGTGAACCTGTCAAAGACCATTCCATGTTTAGCTACCATATCTCATCATTCAAAGACAAAACATAAAACAAATAATATATCCCTGATATGTTGACAACCCTGCATTAGATTACAACTGAGAAATTATTTTTTACTGAAATGGGACAATTTTAAAATTGAGTTGTGCCATATCACAAAACTTCATGTCTTTCGTTGTATAGTTGTCAAAGTAACATTTTTCATATCTATAGAAGTGTATCAAATCAGAACTCTCTTGTGAAACTAAAACTATAAATATATCATATTAGAAATAATGTGGATGACATTTTTAAAGAGTCATATGATTGAAAGCTAACTTTTAATTTTGGTGATATAAGTATGGTTGCATCACACATATTTGAGTCACATTTAAGAAGAATATTCACTTGATAGGTCCTATAAAACTCAACAAAGATGAGTTTGAACAATACAAACTTGTATCTTTTAAACTCAATTCTCATCATTTATAAAAAAAAAAAGTACATGTTTTCTCTCATCAACATATTATCACGAATACCTTATTCATAAATATTTATTTGTTGCATGGGGTCTTCAACGGGGGTTCTTTTCTTTAGGGTTACAGTTCTAAGCTTTAATTCTCCCCTGTGAGTTGTCATCTCATCCAATAGCTCTGCGTTGTAATCATCATCATCATCATCTTCTGGATTTTTGTGCTGATGAATGAAACATTTTTCAAGATTAGTTAAGAAGTTAGAATGTAAAATTATTGTGCAGAAACATAAAAAGAACTAGATTGTTGAGTTCATTATATATCTATGTACCGTATTTGGAACTCCAAGAATTTCCTCGTACTCAGCAGCATCTAGTTCGTGAAGATCAGCATGATTGAATATGAGTGGAAGCACATGCTCTCTTATAAATATGAGAAGGAAGAAAGGTAATGGGAAAAGTATTCCTCCAATAGGTATCAATTGCACCCCATAACACACTAAAAAGTATGCACACTGCAAGATTGTGAATATGGCTATGGTCTTGAATGGCACTGATTCCACAAATGAGGCATGAGGACCTTCCAAAATTCTGCCAAAAAGTACTCATATTAGAGCAATGACAAAGTTAAAAATGTAGTTAGCTTCTTATACTATATGAAAATAACACTAATTGGGAACCAAGGGAAAAATGAAAGACCCTAAACTATGCATTCTTGTGAAAATGCTAACTACATTTTGTACTCTAATACTAGATTATCAGTTCTGCTACAAAGTAGTATTTCCACACAAAGACAGAAAGCTTTGAAGAGCATGAAGCAGTATAACAATTTCAAAACCATTATTTATAGACTAAAACTTGAGTTGAGTGGTTTTGGTACCCTTAGAAATCTAAGGTTTTTTGGCCAATAGTTGAATGAGTTTGAGAACACCAAGAGAGAACATAGAATTTGTCTTAAAACTTGTAGGGATACTCACTTTTTGCGCCGGCTTTGTGAGACGAAGAGAAGCAATATCCTTTCATAGAATTGATTCCCTGGAAGACTATCAATAGCCATGTATGCAAAATATCCCCACAGAACTGAAGTAGGAATCGTTTTGATGACAGAAATGGAAAAAATTGATAGGCCAATCAGGAGAGACTGTAATAAGTTACTGACTCTTTGCTCATTAACACGGACAGGTATATAGGCATCAATGTGTTTCTCAGGATCAAATTTTGGATTTTCACCATTATTTTCGGAAGATTTCATCACAGCCTCCTTCAAATTCGTCATTGTTTTAGTCTGAACCAAATTTAAAATGTTAATCAAACTGCTCTTGGATTTGAACAAAATAGGCACACATAAATACTATCAAGTCAGCAATACTTAACACTTGGTTCAGAATCCATTTCTATAAGCACAGCTTGCATCTTTCCATATAATTCAGTGGTGTTTCCTTGTTGTTTAATGCAATCCTTGGCACTTTTTACCACTTTCTTTCGGATCAACTACAAATTCATACAGTAATATATTCTAGTTAGTGTTTTAGGCTTAAGGGTCTTGATGAAAAATTAAGATGATACTTACCTGAGTCCTAAGAACTGCCAAACTCTTTGTGTGCATGGGGGACTGAGGAAGGACTCCATTTGATGGAGGAAGGCCAAGTAAACCGCAAATCAGAGTCTACACATGAAAAGGATAGATATGTCAGACAACTAATTAATGGAGTTTACACAAAGTAATGTTGTTTTTTTTTCTTTAAACTTAGAAGGAGTTTATTACACAAAGTAATGTTTTAGGTAGCAAGGTTTTGCAGAAAATGGTATACCATTATACCAAGAAGGAACATATCATAGTGGAAAGAAGATGGTTTTTGAAGATTATATTCCTTCTGTTGAGCCATCTTAGAAGCAACACTATGATCAAAGAAGTATAAACCTGCTACCATCACAGCTGGAATAAATGCTGCAAAGATGTAAAGCACGGGTACCTTTCCCATATCCTGCACTTTGCCATCAACCATATTAGATGTTTTCTAGGACTTGGTCTGACATAAAGTTATTAATTATAGTATACGATGTTGAACAAGTTTTATCCAAGATCATGGTGCAGGACAAGACACCATGATGAAATCAACAAAAGTAAGAAAGCAGTACTTTGTTCTAAGCATACTACACCATCAAAGGGACTCATTCTGTGTCATAAGAAGATAAAAAAGGGTAAAATATTGTTTTGTCCCTTAACAAAGGTCAAAATTAGTTTTTGTCCTGCATTTTAAAAATGACGACTCTGATCCTTGTACTTTTTTTAATGTGATGGATTTGGTCCCTCTGTGTCAAATGAAGTATTAGTATGGGGACAAAGACCCTTTTTAAAATGTAAGTACTAAAACTAATTTTAGCCATGAGAAAGGACTTGTTCTGTTTCACAAGATGATAAGAAAAAAATACATAATATGTGTAATGATACCATTATTACTGTCCAGTGGTAGAGAGACTCAGATTCCCAGGGAAGTGGACAAACCAGCCTTCTAGGAATCGTAGATGGAACTTTGCTTGGTACAGTATATGACATTCCAGTCCAAAACACAACCATCAGTGGAATCCCATAATCTGCAACGAGAGCTCGTTGCCACCCTGCATTGAATGCCACAAAGAAGATAACAAATGAAAAAAAAATAATCATTAGCATGTTTGGTCGAGTTTTTTGACAAACACTTCTAGAAAAGAAAAACAAGAAAAATACTGCTTCAAGCACTAAATTTACTTTAAGCATAAGTTACTTTATAGAAATAACTACTTTTAACTTCAGGAATAATCCTATTTTACTTTTTTTCTTCTATAGAATTACTTATGAAAAAGTTATTCCAAATGTCCCCAATTCCTACATGAAAAGTTGAAAACATTGAGCATGATATGTAGATATTTGGAGTCACTTACCTGTTCCAAGTTTCCATGTTCTTGCTCTTCTACTCATCAGGGCAGTGAGAAGTATTCCCAAAGAGAAAATGACAGAAAGTAATCCATTTATATACCGCCAATGGAATTGATGTTCCTCTGTAGAAGGATTTTCAGATTTCGGTGTCTTGAACTCATTCCTGATTCCCTGAGGATCACATGATTTTTGGTTGGATCTTGAAGTGCAAAATTAACATTCTAGTTTGCTACCAAGGGTCAGCAATGTACCAGTATAGCCTCTTGGAAGAAAAGGACAGTAATTAACATGCCAAATAATTCCTCTGCGAGTCTTGTGAACCTCGAGATAATTGTGCAGGCATTGAAAACTGCAAGCATAATCAGCAACAAAGATGTCCACACACAAACCCTGAAACACAATGGAACATAGAAGTTAGATGTAGATATACTACAGTTCAAAACTATATTTAAAAATTTAAGTACATGGTAAAACCAAAATGTCAAACATAGATAATTATTCATAGTGATGTCTAATAAGTATATTATTAATTTGCAGAAGCAGAACTACAACTATATATTTATTATTTTATGAATTTATATACATATTTAAATATATATCTTATACATGTATTTTGGAATATATAATCATAGGGTATCATATTTATGCATCATAGATAGATAGATACATACCAGCCAGCCCAAGGCAGAAACAACTCAACACCTAGATCTGGACTTTTTGTGCAGAACTGATAGAGAATAGTGTACATTATAACAGTTGGTTCAGCAACTCCCAAAATCAACAAAGGTTGACCACCAAATATTGAATGGATAATTCCACAAATAGCAGTTGATGTCAATGTTTCTACTGTACTCAAGCTTCCACCTATAAAAACATGTGAGTTATGGAACAAACAGCATAGCATTGGCTGCTGAAAGTAACTTCATATTGTTGAAAGTTACTTAAAAGAAACTCTTTATTGAAGAAAAGTTTTACCTGTATCCCTGTTAAGTTGCTCTCCAAAAGCAATAACAGGAAGAGCTGAGGCGAAGAATATGTAGAAAGTTGGAGCCAGAATCCTAACATTACTCAGAGAAACACAAATCAAAATAAAGCACTTATAACACTAAAGTGAAAAAAGGCCAATCATGTTTGTAACATGTATATGAAATATGCAATTGCTTCCCCAAAAGGCCAAGATAAACAATAATTACTTAATGCCAGAACGGAATGCACTGGTCCAATCATGTTTGTAACATGCAACCCTTCCTCTGAAATCTTGAATAATTCCTCCGAACGGTTCCATATCTGATGCAAGAAATTAGATCATCAACTCACGAGCTTCCAAAACTAGATACATTTGAGAATACTATAATATCTTGAGATGAAAATAAAGGAAAGTTTGGAGATTCATTTTTCCTTTCTTAAGCACCTCCAAATAAATAGACTTCCATATTGTTGTAGCATGTATATGAAATAGCCATGATATATATATATATAGAGATAGATAGATATATAGGTGTAGGCATCAATTGAAATCTTTAACCAGGTTCTTTTATCCATCATCATTAAACTGCATGTATATATATATAATCCAAAGTGGGGTTAAATCGATAAATATCATTGTTGGTTCCTGCATTGATCACCATAAATCAGAATTTTCTCTTAAAATTCTTTGGAAATACTCTTTAGTTTAAATTATGGTTGGTAAGGATTGAGGCTTCATCGCAATCCTTAGTATTGCAGAAAACTGTGAATCAGGACATTTTCTGGGGTAATGATATCTAAATAATGGATTGTGATGAAGTTCCAACTGATGTTTTTCCATTCTTTCACAACAAAATTTGAATCTTCTTAGTTATTCATGAATCATGTAACATCATGAGTCTCATTTCATAAATAAACGTGCACAATATTTTTTATCTGCAAAAGGGAAAAAGAAAGAAAGAAAAGAAGACTCACTTGAAGGATAAGCCTAGGTGAACCCTAGGCCTAAAACTAGAGGAAGAGTTGAAGGGACCTCAGAACCCAAGAGGGTTAAGGTAACAAGGGATGATGATGATGAATTTTTTTATTTTTTGATGATGATGATGAATGTTTCTCTCTCTCTCTCTCTGAAGAAAGAGGAGATATAGAAAGAAAGGGTGGCTGCATGCATGCATGGATGCAGAAATAAGAATGTGTTGGAAGAACAAACAGGCGTGTTTTGTGGGGCTGCAAACATGCTGTACATCCATTTGTCACTTCCTAGAAGATCAATACCTACGATAAATTCTTATTCTCAATATAAATTACAGTCTCTTAAAAATATCTCATAATCTCATATTTCTAAATATGGAAAACTTGTCTTAATCATCATTATTGGAAAACTTGTCTTAATCATCATTATTCCTATTGTCTTTTAACTACTCGTGCTCTAAATTCAATAAAACTTTAGTTATATATAATAGATTGAATAACACCTAATTCATTAATATATTTTTATCTCATTTATGTTTGATAAAAAATAATCGAATCCATCCATTTAGTACTCTATAGGTCATGTATAAATAACAAAATGTTTAAATCATTAAGATTAATAAACTAGTTTGATTGGTTAGCTTTAATTAATAATATTACAAATTTAAATTTTTTAAGAGATATACTCACCAAATTAAATAGTTTAGTTGGGAATTATATTTAATGACATTATTAATAATTCTATAAGTTATTATTTTAACTAATATTTATATTTTTACTCACCTGATAAATTAATCCACCTTCATTAGAGACGAGTGGATGTTTCGTTATAAATTAATGGTATGAAAAATTATAATTAATGTATTTGAAAATAATTTTTACTTTAACTATATTTAAGACAAAAACATATTGCTAGTTTTTTCTGATATATAAGGTCGGAGCTAATACTTTTTGAATTTAATTATTTTGTTCTGATACCATGCATCAATCTTTGTAGTTTATTCATCCCTTGAAAAAAAACTCAGTTGGAGTAATATATGCATTTTTGTTTCTGAAAAAAATTAAATAAATTATGTCTATAATTGCAATGAAAATAAGAGTAAATTGTATTTTTTATTGGTAAAAAAAATTAAATAAACAGAAATATTTTAAGGATATGTAAAAAGGGTATTCCACCTACTCCCAATAAATTGAAAAACTTACGTCAATTCTTCAAGATATTTGTTGGAGATCCCACATCGACTAGAGATTAGAGCCTTTCATTCTATATAAGTGGGTGCAAACCTCAACCCTATGACATATTCCATCATAAGTACATATATACACCCAATCCTTTTCATAGCAAAAATGAAAAAACTTCTTAATATATTTTATGCTTCCCCATGCCATTGTTCCAAAATCCTACAAAGAGTAAATTGTGTTGCATATAGACTCTTAAAATAATATGAATGAATTGATCCTCTTGTATGTAATTCTATTTGTTGTAATTCTTGTTTCATTATAAAGGAATCTAAATGTACCGGTTAAGGTGGTAGGATGGTTTTAAGATGTCTCGGTATCCGGTACTGATGGATCGACATATTTAAAATGTATTGAGATTAAAGGATGATTAATAAGGTTAAGTTGTGTGAAGAACTAGATAATATACCCTTAATCACGATCCATATGCTAATTTCAACCCTAACATGGTCCATCAAAGACATATAAATAGGCACAACAATCAAGAAAAAGGTACATCATTATTATGCATTTATTGCACCAAATATCAAACACTTACTTGAGGGTCAGAACACCTTTTGTAGGTGTCCTCTTGATCGAGAGTCGAAGACAACGAACAAGAGTGAAGGAAGGAAGCACAGTCCGACCAAAGCAAAGGAGTTAGGAAAGAAGAAGTGAAGGAAGGTAGTACCGATCGAAGTGAAGAAGTCAATTGTTTAGCCAATGAAATTTCTCTTAGTCCCTTTTGTACGAGAACAACTAGCGTCCACCGTGGGGCCGAGAAAAAACATAGAAAATAAAGTGAAGCAAAAGGTATATAAGTTGGAAAAAACACATTGTAAGCTTCAATGACAAAGTGTGAGTTAGAAAAATCTAACTCTTTATCAAACGTATCTAATGAATAGTAAAACATCGTATTTACCATTAAGCAAGAGTTGGTAGCCTATGACTCTAAGTTAGCCAAATCTTCCCAAGTTGTCACAAACACTTTCTTTTTTTGAGAAACTTTCCTTTGAGTATATTTTGTACTTTTGAAGCTCCTCTTTTTCTCCATCTATGGTGAAGTTTCTTTGATAAGAGACTTATTTCATTGTCATCCTTAGACTTTTTATCATTTGATGGTTCATCTGAGTATTGTTTTGCCTTAAAGGCAAGAAGTTTTTCTTTCCTACTCACTTCACTATTCATTATCTTTTGTTCATGTACTTTAGAGTTACAATGAGTTCTTCCACAAACATGGTGAGAGTTGTCACCTATGGTTTATATTTACTAGGAAGACTTCTTCAAACTTTTTCAATATGATCATAAGTATTATAAGATTTATTCAAAGAGTTTATCTCATTTAGTATTGTTTAAAAATTAAAAATACTTTGTATGTCTTCATTTTCTTCTATACTGAACAATTCATACTAATAAGTAAATAGATTGATTTTTTTTTTCTTTTTACCTCAATGGAACCCTCTTTACATAACAATAAAAGTTTCCCACATTTCTTTGGCTCATTTGAAGGCTTGGACCTTCAAATATTTTTTTGGCTAAAAGGGAGCATATGAAACATTGGGAGCTTTGTACTTCAACAAACATCTTTGCTTCTACTATGTTATCCATATGGTTCTTGATATGGGCTTCTTATCATCATCTATTGGTATATAATTATCATTTTGTGTTATGTCCATCATATTATATGATAGGACTCAAAAAAAAGGTGATCATTTTTTGCTTTTAACTTCATTACTCGAAGGAGGTATGTTCATTCCATGCCCTTTGTTTCTATTGTACTTAGGATCTACTCCTCTAGTCTTATAAAAAACTAACCCTAAGAGCTTAGCTTTTATACTAATTGAAAGAATGAGTTAGCTCTAAAGAGGGGGGTTTGAATATAACTTTAAAATTGTTTGGAAAACTTTTCATAAAAAGGACTATCAAATGCTATGTTGGGGTCAACTGATTATTCTATAAAACATGTTCACTGCACTTTAATAAAATATTTGCAAAGAAGATGTCCAAAAGCAAATTCCGCGGGTAATAGAAGATAACAATGATAACTCAATTTTTATACTAGTTTATCCTAAACTTGGGTTATGTCCAATTGTCCATTACAAACTACAAAAGGTTCCATTAATCAACACAAAAGTTATCACTACCACTTTTAGCTTACAACAAGTACAAAATGTCACTTGTTTCTATCTGAGTACACAATATTTCTCTAGGCTAAGTGATGAGAGTCAAGTAAAAGAGGTTTTTATTAATGAAGGAAGAGGCAATTCACCATCACACTTGAAGTTCTTCCTTCTAGTCTTCTCAAAATTAAAAGAAGACATAAAATAAAGAGAGGCCCA
>Ga0123342_1001214_pt1 | contig 43212 bp, 13 predicted proteins | sample Turbeawhitnodule_FD_89960 | JGI IMG/M metagenome (GOLD analysis project Ga0123342, IMG submission 89960) | Root nodule microbial communities of legume samples collected from Mexico - Turtle bean Mexico white nodule | ecosystem: Host-associated > Plants > Roots > Nodule | place: Mexico: Nepantla...
AAAAAAATAAAAAAATAAAATTTAAAAGAGTTTCTCCAAAATTCTTTATTAAATATATTAAAGGATAAAAAAGAAAAAAAAAAAAAAAAAAAACCTTATTTTTTCACATCTCTTGCATATATTAAAAGATAAAAACATAAAAGAGACAAATTTTATATAACTAGTAAGAAGTGGACTCATGAGCTTAACTTAACCTTATAAAATCAATTTATGAGGTGAGTTTTGTACCTACTTATATACAATGAACTATTTTCATCTCTGGTCGATATGGGATCTCCAACAATAATTTTTTTCTCATTCTTTTTTTGTTAGAGATTTTACATCGACTATAGATTAAGACATTTCATATTACATAAGTATATGCAAATCTCATTTTATAAACAGGGTTTATAAGATTGAATTAGGTTTAAAATTATTTTTTTAATATGGTATTAGAGTTATTTTGATTTTTTTCTAACCAAAATTTATTTGACTTATCAAAACACTACTGTCGAACTATTATCGAATCATCTATAATATATAGTATCACGCATAAGTTGATAATGTCAATGTGAAGAATGTTGAAAATCACACATTGACTAGAAACTACAACGATTCACGATATATCAATGCATTCAAACAACCCTAATAAATGCCAAATCTATCATGGACTCCTAGGTTTAGAAAAAAAAGACAATCTTAATGATAAAAAATGAGTAGGTGAAAGATGATATTGCAAGAAAGAGTGGAAATGAGTTGAGCGGTTGAAGATGGTAGGTGAAGAATATTGTAATGTTTTTATGATGGGGAAGTGTTTGAGAGAGTAAGAGAGTGATTTGCGGCAAGGGATCCGTAAAAAAAAGTAAGGTTTAAGGAAGGGAAAAGTGATGAAGAAATCACGGGTGTAGTGTCCCAATCTTCATGTGAGTGGTTACTAACTAATCTGCATCACACCCATGTGAAGTGATTCAGAAGACTTGACCGGTAAAACTCTTTTTTTTTTTAACCCAAAAGTAGTTTTCATATATATAAATAGCAACTGTTCTTCTTGGTTTGCGCATAAACACAATAAATAAAATTATAGAAATTGATGTGATAAGAAAAGAGAATATGATAATATATGAGATGTGATGGGAGAGAAAGAATGCATACGGAAAAGTACCACGGCGTTCCTTCTCCCACAAACTCCGCCTCTGCACTCATGCACTAACTTTCTTTTGCTTTTGTACGGCCACAGCTTTCTGTTTTTGCTTTTTCATTTTTTACACTAAAACGTATAAATAGGATTAAATGTTTTATTTTTTAATATAAAATTAATTATGTATATAATATAAAATGACTCATTTAATCATTTTAATATTACAAATATTAATTTAAAATTTGAATTAAAGATAAAAATTGATTTCGTGTTATGATATATGAAAAAATATATATTTAGTCCTGTATATTCTTATATATACAAGTTAATTATAAATTAAGAAATAATAAAAATATAAATAATTAATGTTATACAGACTTCAAAATATAATGAAATAAAATTTAAAAAATCGACATAAGAAATGATAAAAAAAAAAAGTATCACAGTAACACAGTCATATCATTAATGTCTCCTGGACCATTTCAGTGCTTCGAGTAATTATCGTGTCATGTGTTAAATTTAACTGATTTTCTTTCAAATGATTTTAAATAATGTGAATTTTAAAACTATAGTTAGGTAATATGTATATTTTAATTGTGAGACAATTGAATAGAGAAATAATATTTTTAATGTTAAAATTATTTTATTATTCATTATAAATATACACTTAAATAATGTATGTATGTATATATATATATAGTTAGTTAGTTAGTTAGTTTTTATTATTATTCTCAGTAATGGTTTTTAGATGTTTTTGTTTAACATTTATAATATTATCTATTCTGTATTTAAAAATTCAAATAACTCAAAGTTTTGAATGTACTGCTACATAATTTTAAGCATTAATTAATAAATTGTATGTTGTTAATATATTAAAGTATTATTTTATTAATAATCCAATTATAATTAAAAATAATAATATTTATTAAAAAAATATTTTTAGAAATAAAAAATAATTAATCACTATTTAATTAAATTATAAAATATTTCAAAGACTGAAAAATTATTAATATTTAAAATAATTTTTATTGTTAATACAATTTATAAACTAGTTTTTAAATTAATATTTAATTAAAATTAGTCTAAAATTTTTATAAATAATAAAATTATTCTAAATATCAAGAATTAATAGTTAAATATATATTAATTTTAAAATTATTTATTAATAATATAAACTAATTTAAATATTAATAAATTTTTAATTTTAAAAAATTATCTAATTTAATTAATATAATAATTTATTATTTATTATTTTTAAGATTAAATCTTATTTAATAATGTAGTGATTAAATTAGTAGTACGTATAAATGCGAAAGTTAAGTTGTAAGATATTTATACTCGAGATAATAGATTATATTATTATTACATTATTTCATTTTACTACTATACATATGATTCCAACATAATGCATTATTTACTTGTTTATACATTTCAATTATACATTTATACAAGTTATTTAACTATTATTGTTTTCTAAACATGTGTGCCATTAAATGTTAAAAAAAATCTTAATAAATATATACATGATTACTATTTAATTCTCTTATACTATTTTGGAAAGTTTTTATTGGTAACTCTCCTTCCCTCTCACGCGTCTTAAATTTTAGAAAAAATGAAAATGAATTAAGGTTATCGGTATTTGATGAAATATTAATTATTTCTTTTAATATTTTTGTTCTAAATTAATTAATTTTTCCGTCTCAATTAAACTAATGCACTCTTAAAAGATCATATATTTATTACTGTTCTTAATTCATATAAAAGAATAAATTAATTGTAATTTTAGTCTTTATTTTATAAAAAATATAAAATTATAGTCCCTAATTCTGCTTTCCATAATTTCAGTATCTTAATTTGTAGTTATTTATAATTTTTTTTTAAATTACTAATTAAGTGTATTTTCTTAAAACTTACAAATTAAAACTAAGACTGAAAAAAATAAAAATATAGGATAAATAAGTGTTATCCGGTGCAATTTTTTTCCATATTATTGAACCCTAACATAGTTTTATTCCATCAATAAGTCACCGAAGAAGAATACTGACCATGAGATTGAAAATGGAATAGAACTCAAAAAAATTAAGGGAAATATTGTAAGGATGTCGAAAATAGTTTTAGAGTAAAAAGGAATATATTTTAAATGATATTTAAATATGTAAATAGAAAAATTATTTATTTATATTTTATTTTAAAAGATTAATTATTATTTTATTTTATTTTTTATTTTATCTACTTTCTTTTTAATTTTTTGAATCTTTCTGTCATCAAACTAACTATCAGAGTTTTTCATTGAGTTTCTAACTGTGAATATTATGAGACTGTTTGATCATAGTTTTATGTAAAGTAAGTTCATTTTTGTTTTTTCTTTTATTGAGTTAGTTTTGAATTTATTATATTATATTTTTAGTATAAGATTTGTATATGTAGTGTTTAGTTCGTGTTAGTTTATAATTTTATTGATATGGTTCTATCATTGATCAAGAATTTGTGATGCGTGTTAAGCTATCATTTGATTTTGTATAATTGAACTCATTGTGAGCACACATATTTAAAGTCAGGTAAAGGAAGCTAGTTTTATTTTGAATAAAACACTAAACTAGAAGATCTAGATGTAAAGTTGACGTTGTCACAAGTCTCAAATTTTTCTTGCCGGATTGTTTGCTTTTGAGAAAATTATAGTGCTGATTGAAATTGAAATGTGAAATTGTAGATATTATGTTGATTTTGATATTAATAAATTATTGATGGTAAGTTGTTTAGGATTTTAAATTTTGAACGATAGTATAAAATGATTTGAATTGCATTTATGACTAAATTAAAGTGTAAAAGTGATATGCATTTGCTTTGTAAATCTGGATGATTGATTTGGTTTAAAAATAATGAATATATATGTTGACATAGTAGCTCATCAAGAGTATCTTTACCATTTTTGAGTAAAGAAATGTCATTTTTAATGCTTTAGATTTATGAAAATACAAGTTTTGGTGTAAATTTTGATGAAAATATTAATGAGATCAATTTTGAGAATCATTTTTCGTGCATGTCTCACTCAAGCAATAATATGGTGAAATTTAAGGTGCTCATAAGTTAATTTTCGCTAAAACGCGAGGGGATCTCGCTTAAACAAAAACTGAGAGAGATTTGGCGTGCACTCGGGTTCGCTTTTGCTCAAGTGGATTTTTTCTTTAGTGAAAATGGTCTTGCTCAAGCGAGATAATTTTCACTCAAGCTAAAAAAAACTAATTTTTTTCCCCTATGGAAGCCTGGTTTATTATAATTTGTTATTGTTATTGAGTGCACATTTTTTTAATTTAATTATGTGAATAAAAGTGAGTATTTATGCATTTACGTGAAATTTTGTGATATATATTGAATTGTTTTGGAAATTTTAAGTTTAATGTGATTTAATGGTGTATTGATGCGTTAAATGATCGATACGTGATATTTTAAGGAGATAAAATATTGTATGAGATTGTTACGAGAGTGTAATTATTTGTGATGTAGTATGATATTGATTCTTGTGATTGACTCTATTGATATCTTAAAATCATATAGATAAAAAGTACAAGGTGGTGAGAGTCGAATAAGGTTTATATGATTTTGTATCGGATGTGAGCAAAAACTTAGTCTTTCATATCATATAAATTAACATTGTCATACGAAAAAGTTGAAATTGATATATTTTTATGCGCATGACTGTGTAGATTTACAGTAGTCAATATAACATGTCTTAGTCTTTGGGTGTTAATTTTAATACACTAATATTTCAGAAGTAAAATCAAGTGTATATGTGTTGTATGATAAAGATGAATTATGAATTTTATAAACACTTGTTTTTTTATAAAATATATGAAAATTATGTATTTATACTTGTTAGTTTAAGTTATATTCATATTTAAAAATTTTAAAATAACTAATTTAACCTGTTTGTTTGTTTTGTTTTATGTATCTGTGTGATAATTGTGTGTTAGAGCACTTTGATTATATATGTTGTCGGTGATCATATGAAATTAAAATAAAAGTTTGAGTTCAACTTGCGTTAGACAATAAAATTCAATACGAAGAAATAAAATATTTTAAATATTTTAAACCTGAAAAAATGAGCTATTAAACATAATTTAGTATATTTCAATTATTTTATTTATTGGTTTCATTTTATTTTCATATTTGAATGAATTAAAAATACTATAATTGATTAAAATATCTGTTAATTTAGTTTTAAAATTATTACGTTCAACACACATAATTTTGATTTGAGATAATTTATTTTGTGTTTTGTTTTATGTTTGTATATTAGAACGTATATGTTCTCAGTCATCATATGAAATGAAATTAAAATAAAAGTTTGAGTTCAACTTGGACACGTTAGACAATAAAATTCAATAAAAACAAATATTACATTTTAAATGTTTTAAACCCGAAAAACGAGCTATTAAATGTAATTTAGAATATTTTAGTTATTTTATTTTCATATTTTAATGAATTAAAAACACTATAATTAATTAAAATATCTGTTAATCTAGTTTTAAAGTTATTACGTTCAACACGCGTAATTTTGATTGAGATAATTTATTATTTAAGAAAATTGATTGAAGTTTATTAATAAAAAATTGTGTGTTTGATACAGGTTATTTGGGATTATTTGTAAAGAAAGTTTTGAGCCAAAAAAATAACGTGAGAAACAAATAGAAAATAAAGATTTTGAAAATGTTATCGGATAAATTGTTATTTTAATCTTGTGTCCTATATTTAATTTTCTTAAATAATCTTTAATTATTATTGACAATTAATATATAATATTTTTAAAGAATACTTTTTATTTTAATTTTTTAACTTTTATTTTCAATTTAAAATCTTTCTATTTAAAAAAAAAATTAAAGACAATTTTGATATTATATTAAAATATTTTTACCAACCTTTATTAAATCCAAACATATATATCAATAAATATTTTAATTAAGTTCACTATTTTTCTATTAAACAAAATGACCTCATTCTCCCTTCACATTTTCTCACTTAAACTAAACAAAGAATGAGTGGAGGTGAATATTTTAAAAACTGAATTAAAAATAATTATAAAAAAATCAAAATTATATAAAAAAACAAAACACAAAATTGACATATTTTACAAAGTCTACCAAATTAAATTACAGTTATTACCGAATAGGGAAGGAATTGGAACATGCCTTATTCTAAACTTCCATAACTCGAATGCAAATTATTAATTATTCTTTTTATAAAATCTCTCAGACATAAATATTAATTATTTTGTTACAATGCAAATTAATAATTATTTAAGTGATTTTTTAAAAGCAGAAGAAAAAAATATCATTAAAGTTAAATTAATAATACATAATGCTATATCATATTATGTATTTAATTTGAATCTGGGTAAACGATGTAAAAAGTGACTGACATGTAAGATAATTAATAAGTTTTTTAATAGAATGATTAATTATTTTTGTGATTTAAATAAAAAATAAAAAATAGTCTTATGAATTTATGAATGTGGGGATTATTATGGGAAAGGAAAGATAAGGGGCACTTGGGAAAAAACACAATCATTCTCTTAAGCAGAGGATCAGTGCTCATTCATTACTCTCACACTATTTTATCCCTCTCTCTGCCTTCAAAACTCTTTACAACTCAAGAACAAAACCTTTCTCTGTTTTTGCTTCTTCTTCTTCATCTTCTTCTTCTTCTTCTTCTTCTTCATTCACCCTTCTCCAATGGCGGGTGCTATGAATAAGAAGGTTGACAAGATTCGCCAAATCGTGCGTCTCAAGCACCTCATGTCGCGGTGGAAGCAAATGAGCCTCCGCCGCCGCGCCGACGACGGTTCCTCCACGAGCCGCCCTCCCTCCGGGTTCACCTTCGTCTACGTCGGCCCCGAACGCACGCGCTTCGCCATCCCCGCGCGTTTCCTGAACCTGGCCGTCTTCGAGGGCCTCCTGAAACAAACCGAGGAACAGTTCGGACTCCGAGGTAACGGCGGTTTGGTCCTCCCCTGCCAGGTCCCTTTCTTCTCTAACGTCGTTAAGTTTCTTCACAAGGACGAACACAAGTACGGAAAACTCTCTCTCCAAGACTTCCTCAACTTGGTCTCCGACGCTGACGTTTCCGATTCCTGCAAGGAAAACGTCGTCGTTTTCACCCCTCTGCTGCAGAAAGCAGAGGTTTGACATTTCCATTTCCCTTTCCCATTGTTAGAATCTGAATTTGTAAATGAACAACAACCCAGGAATTTTCTTTCTTTTTGTAATGGGTTTTTGGTTCTTCTCATCCTTGGATCCACTCCTCAAATTTTCAAGGGAGGGTTTCAACGAGATGTCTTTGAACTTTTCCTTAGGCTCTGTTTTTTTTTTTTTGCTAGATTGGGTTGTCTTTCACTTTTATGATCAAATTTTAGTGATCAATGAAGAATTTTATGGTTGTCTTTCACTCTGGATCTGTGTTTTTTTTTAGAATATCTAGCATTTTTTGTTGCTTAGTCTTATCTTCATGAATGCTCCAAATGAGTATATGTATAGGGTAAACACAGAGTAGTTTCTTCCGTACACGTCTCAGGATTCTTAATTTGATTGGTTATAAATGCAACTGGTTTGGTCTCTTTAACTCTTTTGCACGTTTAAAAGTTTTTACTTTTTATTCATGTAGTTTCACTTTTAATTTGATTACTACATGTAAGATTCAAATTGCAAATGATCAAACCAGTAATGTGTATAATGAAACAATTACATGTTTAATCGAATGTATGGTTTCGATTTTGAAACTTAGATATGTAACCACAATAAATAGTTTATAGGGAAAAAGATTTATCCTGTTACTATATAAGAACTTTTTTTCTGATAGACATGGATCTGCAAAAGGAAAACATTTTTACAGGTGTAGGAATGAAATTGATTAGTGGTTTTATTTTTAAGAATATGAGTAAGATTTTCTGTGATTAGAACAGGCATGGAGTTAGCAAAGTGAACACGTTTCTCCTCTGAGCATTTAGAGAGCCCTGTTTTAGAGGGCAAAAACAACATCAAAATCAGAAAGAGGTGTATTGAAGAAAAGTCTTCTCTAATAATCTAAAGGATATTTTGAGCAACTATAGCCACTTTGGTGTTTTTTATTACCACTGAAACAGATTTGTTGTCATTCTCTGTAGTATAAACATGCACAAAGAGATTCTGTGAATTTTTTCACGTTGAATTTTAGCAAAGGAATCTCATCTTTCTGTTATGTTTTCCTAATTTTAGAATTATATTCTGTTTTCCTCCATCTGATGAGGCCTATTTAACCTTACCCTTCAGCTTAGATTCCGCAGATATCAACAAAACACAGCTACTTTTTCTCTCCCTTTTCTTTTTGTTTCTTATAGGAGAAAATATTGGGCATGTGTCAGTGGTTTGCCTGAGAGATTCTTATAATCTTTCTAGATTTAATAAGTGTTTTTTCTTCTGTTTTAGCTTAAATTGTTCAGATGCCAACAAGTTCTTCCACATGACTTCAGCTCATGAATTTCATCAGATTCTCATTCTTCTGATTTAGGTTTCTTATTTGCAAAAAAACTTTGGTGGAGAAGTTGAGAACTTACATCAGATTACTATAGAAGTATTTTTTTAGATTACAACCACAAAGAAAAATATTTTTTTAAATGAATTAATTTTAAAATTTAATTCACCAAATCACAGTTTTAAAATGGCATTAAAGAGTTGTAAAAGTAACATTATTTTACTTTTAAAAGTTGTGAAAAGTAATATTTTACTTAATAAAATGGGTTTTGATCAGTTATAGTTTGCCATTACAAAATTTTCTATTTCATGACTCTGTCTCTGTCTTGTAATTATTGCATATATTCTATCTGAATGTCTTATCTTATGATTAATGATTCTACAAGCTTGTTTTCTTTTTCATTATGTTGTTTTTTTAAACTGATAAAACAGAATAATTATACTTTTTTAGGCTTCTTCTTGCTTTTGTCCCTGATTACTTAGGATGGATTAGGATCCTAATTTACTTGGGAATAGCTGTAACACAAATTTTCTAATTCTTGAATGATACTTTTTTATTATACTTTTAATAGATAATTTTTTTTTCATTTTATACATATAATCTAAAATAAATTTAAATCTTAAACCTATTTTATCATCTTTAATTATTTTAATTAGTTTATGAGCAGTAAAAAATTAGAATAAGGCACATAGGACAAAAAAAGCTTGACAAGTTATTTTATTTGATACACCTCACACAATAACTTGTCTATTTTTAAAGAATTTTATTTCATTTAATTAAATTATTTATTAAGTGTTCTATTGATTAATCACAAATATCTCCCTATAGATGACAAACAAAAAAAGTGCATTTGCTTGTTTCCCTATTCTGTTGAAGGGAATATTATCTCAATGTTAGCATTTTTAGTCCACAAATGTCACCTTTCCTAATAACAAAAAGTTCTTATTATTTGTGAGTAGTGGTAGATCCACACATCACATAACTTTTGTTACATGGTGGTACAGTGATGCCGTGAGAAGAAAAAAAACCAATAATAAACAATTAAATATAAAATATTAACAGTATTATCAATATCATGTTATAATTATAATTGTTTAAATAAAAAATAATAGATTATCCAAATCTTTGTACTATAAAAATAATTATAATAAACTATTTTTACTTAAAATTTATTCATTTTAAGTGTTACTATATCAATTCAATAAAAATAGTTATAGAATCTGTAATTAAAATAACAATAATTTAACCAAAAAAATAAAATAAAAAAATTTACCAATAAAATAATTTATTTTAGTTATTTTTATAATATAAATATCTGAATGGTTTAACTTTATGTAGACTTTATCAGGAAACTGAAATTCTTATCCTCTGATGTTATTGGAAGTTTGACACACTCACTCTCTTCCCTACTTTTATTAATTAATAATTTTAAATATATAATTTATTAAAATCTTAATGGTATATTATTTATCACATTTATGTTAAAAAATCCTTATGATTCAAAGTAACATTATTAAGAAATCAATTTGAATCACTTGGTTAACTGTGCCAATCAATATTAATAATAATTATTTGACTTTTTTGACTTTTTGTCTTGTTATTTTATTCAATTTTGTTTGTCCTAACTCCTTAACTTAAAAAATAACTCAACATATGTTTAACAGTTGAAACTCTCAAAAAAAAAAATTATGAATATAATATGTAACTCTCACTTGAGTTAAAATAACATGGTTACACAAATTGAACTACTTTTATAAATAAAATAATATTTAAATTTTAACTTCTAGTGGATTTCTTCATTATCATCTTGAATTTTCAACACACTCCAATACAAAATTAATTCTGTCATGTTTAAAAGATACATTTATAGCATTTCCATTTTCAACAACAAATGCAAGAAAGAAAGAAAAAAATGTCAAAAATCTTCAATCAAGAAACCTAATATGTTAGAAAACATGTAAAATTCAAACCAACAAAAGCTTTACCAATATTATGTTTGGATTACACTTTGTAAATATTTTTTTACCAATAAAAGGGAAAATAATATAAATAGAAAATAAGATTATTAAAATTAGATCAAGAAACACTTTGTAAATTTTACCTCACTAGAGTTATTTTTACATTCAATCCAAAATGATGAATAAGATCTTGCACACATTACTTTGAGATTGAATTTTATATCTAATAGGATACTTTTCATTACATGCTGTTAGTAGCATAATTATCATATTAAGTAAGTACAAAATAGTTAAAAAAAACAGAAGGACAAAAAATGAATATGATTATTATACATTATAGTTAATAAAGAAAATAATAAAAATATTATAGCACAATCTTAAATTGATTTTTATTAATTTAACATTTTTGAAAAAAATTATTTCCCACAGAGTCACTTCTAACAATACATTTATGTTCAGACACATACTATAAAAGTTTGAGCCAATCTTCTGAAAATATTTTATAAAGAAATTTTTTTGAAAAATATTTAATATAATTAAGTACTTAACATTCCAACCTAACATTACTACTTAAGTTTACTAATCTTGTGTTATTTCATCTGTCTAAATTTGGTAACTTATTATCTTAAATTAACTCTATGAGATAGTAAAATCATACTTTTAGCTAGAACTGATTATTATTTAAAATTAAGAATAATCATAAACTTAAATATATTTTTAATTTAAAGAGTTGTTGGAAGTGATTTTAGTGGACTTGTAATGCAAAACTAAATTATAAAGTAGTTAACTGTTGATGAATTAATTTTTAGTTGATAAATTAATTATAGGTTTTAAGTTAATAAATTAATCTATTAAAATATAAGTGTTTTATAAAATTAAATGATAATCTAGTTGGTAAATATAAAATGATGTAAAAATATAGTTATATAAATTTTAATAAATAAACAAAAATTATGTTGTATAAATAAAAATATAGTATTACGTAATTTTAATTTTAATTTTTTTTAAAATAATTTAATTTTCAATAAATTTTACAAAAATATTTTCTAAAAAATTGCATTTTTTTTTATTTGTGTAAGTAATTTTATTTGATAGGGTTGATATAATGAGTATTAGTCAAATATAACTTTTGTTTATTTATTTTTAAAAGTTTAAATTTGTTTATTTCTTAATTTTCATTATTGTTATATTGAATATTTTTATTGGGTACATTTTTTTTATACATATTATTATGTAATAAAACGTCATTTAATGTTAATTTTTTATTTATTTTAGTTATATAAAAAATTGAAATATAACTCGAGAAATATTAAAAATTATATAATAATAAATTCTTTTTATAAAATTAAAATAAATAATTACAAATGAAAAAAATACTATATTAAAATATAAGAGACATTAATATAATGAAACAAGATTAAATGAGTTATAAATTAACAGAGTAAACATGTAATATTAAGTTAATTAAATAATTTTATAACTTATAAATTAACTAAAAAAATTGTACTTTTAATTTAAAAAATCTTAAATAATAATAATTATAAATACCTTAATAAATATTCTATAAGGATTTGATTAATTTTTTTTTTTAAATAGAAGTGATACAACTGAAATAAAGTGTGAGTATTTTAATATTAAAGTAAAAAACTTATAAATATAAAAAGTTCTATATTTAAACTTTATTTTAAAATAATAATAATTTTTTTAATTGTTTTCCTCTAAGTTTTCTCTAAGTTTCTGAACAAACTGATCACACTTTTAAAAACCAGATTCAGTTTTTGGTCAAAAATTGAGCAAAGTTATATAATCACAATTTTCATTGGAGTAAATTTCAATTTTGAAAATTTTTGCATGTTTAGGGAGGGTGGTGTTGCAGGTAGGGTTTATGGGTTTTTCTTAGTCAAGAATCATACCGGTATACTATAAGCTTGGTAGAGTTTGAGGTTTTGATGGTGTGTTTAACAACTTAAACAGATTAGGATGTGAAAGTAATGTAGTCAATTTCATTTGAAATTTTTGAAAGAATTGATATATTTAGTTGATTCTTTTGAATTAAAGAAGGTTATTTGAAGTTTGCATTTGGTTGATGATGACTTAAAGTGATGTTTACCTTTAATATGTATTCAATATTATGTATAAATAATGAAGTCACAACCAGCGTGAACAGATTTAGATCTATGTTTTATTTTGCAACTTTTATGAATTATGCATACTCATTGGACGGGTTAAATGCTTGCTTAACGAAATTCAATTTATTAAAAAAAACTTGAGAGTTTTGGTCGCTGAGCAAGCTATTAAATAAAAACTCACAAGAGATTGTTTGTTGGGTGATCTAAACTCTCATTAGGCGAACTATTAAATAAAAACTCTTAGGAGATTGGTTTTTGGGTGAGTCAAACTCTTAAAAAAAAAATTGACAGCTTTGGTTGTTGGGTGAGCCAAATCTGGCTGGACAAATTTTCTTAATTGAAACCTCCCAGTGAAGTATTCATTGGATGGACCAGATGGTTGTTGGACGAAAATGCTTATTTTAAAATCTAAAGTTTTGTATTTTATATGAATATTTGTTATATGACACAATGTATGATGTATACAATGTTGAGAAGCATATGATATGTATTAAATCCAAAATTTGTCTAAATGGAAATATCTTAACTCTATTGGTATATTGAAATCACATAGATGAAAATTATCATGTGGTAAGAGTTGAAGGTTGTTCATATGACATCTAGTTTGAAAAATAGTTTATCTGACAGATTATATGAATTTACCTTATTATATAATAGAACTTATTTCCTAATTGGTGTATAAATGTGTTAGAGACTTAATAAGTAGAGTAAAATGTTTTGTAATATGTCTCAATAATAGTGTGGCATAATTTGTAGATTATATATGTTATGGAAAACATTTTATATGTGAAATATTTGAATGAATGAGATGAATTTTTGAGATGTACATTTGTTAGTATTTACTAATTTTAAACTCTAGTTTATTTTATTTGTATTTTTGTGTGTATATTAATTAACTAAAGTGATATAAAGTGATAGTGTGTTACACAATAACTAAAGATATTGCATGTGAAAAATTCAATAGAAATAGGATATATAATTAGAAAGATAATATATATATATATATTATTATGTCTTTTTTCTAGACATAACTATGTGTATATTTTTTTGGAAGAAAAAATAATAATAAATATATGATAGATAATAAAAGTGTAAAGAAGGGATGTTACACTATATTAATAATTAAAGTTATTTATAAGTTAGTGATTAACTTATTCAGGTTCATAATACTTTTAATGTATGAGATTTTCAATATTTGTGAGATTAGATGAATATATAGGCACAAATTACAATAAATTAATAAGTATTTTAAGATATTTTCTTGCATTATTGTGTTTTGATTATTCTTATTAATCACCACATTGCTGTCACTCTATTTTATTTTTTTAAACTGACCTTTCTTTCTTATTTGACCTTTGCAAGACGAGGTTGACAAATCAATTTTGTAATGGAAAATAAAGATGTTATAATTGTTAAGGTTTCTCTACTAAGAAAATAACTTAAAGGTTTATATATATGTCAAAATCTCATTCGAATATTTATTTATTTTTCTTAAGCTTTTGTTTTATCTGTCATTATAATTGATGGGTGAAGTTAATGGACATATATAATTACTTTATAGGATTGTAACATAAGTTTAATAAAGAAAATCAAAATAGTTTATTTTATGATTTTTTTTAAAATTATAAGTTATTTCAGTTAACTTATAACTTATTTAATTGTTGATGCAGTTAAATTAAAAAAATCATAAAAAAATAAATAAAAATTAAATTTAATAAATATCCATTACATAAACTAATTTACTAAAATGATTTTTTCCAAATAAAAAATAATACATCTACACTCTTTTTTTTAAATAAATAGAAACACTAAAAAGTTTAATGATTTTTTTTAAAAAAAAACTAAAGTTATAATGATGTAATACTATATTTTTTTAAAACAAGACACAAGTTTCATTTATATATTAACACTTATATAGTTATATTGTTTAATATATTTACTTATTAACTAGTTTACAAGGTAGTTTTAGTAAACATATTCAGTTTAATTCTACTGAACAATTAAATAAATTAGTTTATCAGCTTCAAATTTATAAATTATAAATTTATCAACTACCAACTAATTTATTAGCTAAAAATTAATTTATAAGTAGAAAAAATAATTGAATTCCTCCATAAGTCAGAAATAACAATAGATAAGTTATTTTAAAAAAAAAATAAATAAGACTTTTGACCAATTAACTTACACGTAAAAGTTTAACCTATGAAAACAGTTATTATTATTATTATTATTTTATTTTTCTATAACGATGTACATATTTTTCTTCTTCTTAAAACATCCTTTTTAAATAAAAACATTAACCACCATATTTTTTAATTAAAGAAACTTCTTTACACAAAATGACTTAAAAAGTTTTATCAGACATATAAATCTATTTTAAAGTGTATTAAATGTTAATAATCTTATGTCTTACTTAATAAATAGGCATATCAGTAATCTCATTTTACTTGTATCGTATAATACATGTATAGTTTATATTTTACACGAAACAGAGTTTATGATCAATTTAATGTGTTTTTGGTTTTATAAATATCACTCGGTATTTTAATCACTGTAAAAATATTTGTTAGGGTTAAATAATCATTATTCTTTATCACTAATAATAATCAGTTTAACGTTAAAAGGGTTGTTAATATATTTAAGATAAAAAATATTTCAAATAAGACAATTAAACATTCCATACGTACATAGTTTTTACTTTTATTAAAAATAATTATAATTTACTTAGATTATTGTAATTTTTTATATATTAATTTTGATATTATAGCTCCGTATAGTTATTTTTTTAAAATAAAATATTAAAAAGTATATTATTGATTAAAAAAAATATACAATTATCTTATTTATATTAAATTATTTAAATAAATTATATATCTAAATAGTTAATTATTCTAATTAAAATATTTTTTATTATCTTAATTATATTAATTAATAAATTTAATTTGAAAATTTTAATACATTTAATAATAATGATTAAAAAATAATCCATTAAAAATATTAAGAATTCAAAATTAAAATATTTTAACAATCACTAAAAAAACTATACAAAATTATACTTGTAGAGTAAAACTATATTTAAATTTTATACACTTGTATATTAATTTTGAGTTAAACAAATAATTAATTATAATAGATTTCTGACAATTGGGTTTGAAACTCACTCATATTACAACATTTAAAATCTTAAGATATTGTTACATCACAAATTTATTCCAAGTTTTTAGAATAAGAGAAATCCACACATGTTCATATAGATTATTTTATCATATAGGATTATTTTATTAAATTAGTGTAATTTTGTTTGATTATTATTAAAATGAGTATTTTTTTTAAAGTATTAAAATTATGTTATTCTAACACGACTTTGTTTAAAATTTAGTGAAATGTGATTTATGTATGATTTCAATGATTATAAATAAGTTAGGTGCACCAACACAACTTTGTTTAGTCTAATCCTTTTTATTTAATTTATAGTGAAGTTGTGTTAGAGTTTAATGAGTTTAGTTAGAGATAATGAAAGTTGAAGTTGTGCATGGTTAACACAATTTCAGATATTTGTATATTACACTAAAATCGTGTAAGATTCACATGATTTCAGTTATTTCTACGTTGCATTGCCATTGAAACAATTTTGTCTTTAATAGTTAATTGAAGTGTTTATTTTGTTCATGATGTATTTATTTATTTTTAATAAAATTTTGAGAAAGATTAGTTGATTTTTTATATATTTAATTATTTGCAAAAGTGTAAATTTCGAAAATTATGAATAATTAGTAAGTTTGTTATTTATTTAACAGACTAATTTCATTCTTTTTGCTAACGATTCTAAAAAAAAATTGGAAATTATAATTATAATTTTGATTCTCAGATAGTGGATGATATTTGATGTGTAAAAAAGGGACGAGATAAAATAGTTAAGCAAATAAAGTAGTTAAGTATGTTAAGTTATGTAAATATATTTGAATTTAGTGAGAAAATATGTTACAATTGCCCACATCTTATTTTTTGTATAGGCAATTCTCCTAATTATTTGATAAAGAGCAATATTTTAATCATACCATAAATTCCTAATCTAAGAAATTTTACAACAATTAAAGTTTAATCAATTGGGTTTCACCTTCCTAATTAGTCATTTAATAACAATCCTAATTTCTTCTTCTTCTTCTTCAATGTTCAGGACACACAAATTCCACCTCAGCAAATACCCAGAAATAACGTGTTCTAAATAAAACTTGATATGTATTCCAAACAAAATTTTATGTATAGCAACCACTCTTTATGTTAAGTCATTTTTACCCATTTAATGTCATCAGAGATAATCTGACAATTCCATTGATTATTTTAAAAGTAGTTCAGATCACGAGATCACGTCAAACAAATTAAGAAGACTTAATTTACTTTTTGTCACTTGGGATTCCAATTATATAGTACATGTTCACCAACTTGCACCACCTAACATTATTCCTTATAAAGAAGTGACGTGCTAATGTTCATTTTCTAAATCTCCCTGCATTTCTGAATCTGGCTCCGCAGTTGCAGAGATGGATGCGCAGCGTTGGCCTTCTTCTACCGAGGTACGTGTTGTTTATGTATATCCTGATTTACTCGTCAAATTCGTCATCATTTTTTGCATACCTTAATTTTATTGTTTCGTCGTTTCGTGACATTTTGCTGTGCTGTGTTCTACACTCCGAAGTTGTTTTTTCGCATCGGTTAGTTAGCAATTGGTGTATTAAGCTGGAAGTTGATGTTTGCGTTTTCAAATCAATCAATGAAACGATAATTTGTTTTTTTTATACGAAAAGATGGAGAAATGATCGTTAACTGCGAATCATTTTTATATTTGCATTGCTTTAGAAGGCAAGAGTGTTTGAATCAGTTTTGGATTGTATTCTAATAGTAAAATTGATTAATCGAGGGCAAGGAGTTTCTGGTGAATCCTCTCCACTGTGGCTCGACCTAGGATAGTGTTCAGGATGACTGTATTGTGCTAGCAACTTATTTAATTCATAATGTGACCATGCTGATTTTTGTGGTTGTTGATATTTTTGAGTCTTTTGGAAAATCGACGAATGGAATGTTACAATGGAAGTGGAAAATAGCTGAAAAATATCAAGAGGACCTTGGATCAACTACTCCTCTTTCCAATACCATTGCATATTTGCGACTGATCCACACGTTATCTGCAGCTAAATGAAATCAGAGAGAGAGTATCCAAAACGGCGAATGTGAATAAAGAGGAGGTTCGAGTTGCGGTATCTCCCTATCGAATATGTCCTTTGGGGGCACACATTGATCATCAGGTATTTAATAATCTTTCTGTTATGTTATTGCAAAAGACACTTGGTTATTGATCTTTAGCAGTGAGTACCAGAACAGTGGTGCTGGGCAGTTAAATCCCACGTGTTCAGTTGCGAGACAATATTCTCAAAAATTGCATTTAAAATTGAGTGATTTCTCTTGCAATTTCCTCTGTGTTTGCAGGGTGGGACCGTTTTAGCTATGGCAATCAATAAGGGAATACTTCTGGGTTTTGCTCCTTCTGCTAATAACCAGGTACAAATTGATCTTGTTCTCAATCTATAATCTTAAAAATATATGAGAAATCATCTGCAAATTTCCTTTGTTCAATTAGCATCAGCTTAGCATATGTATGGTTGTAAACCAAAATTAACCTGTTTGACGCTTTTACTTGATATGTCCCCTATGCTCGCAGACTTGTTATTCATGATGCTTTCATTTGTTTGATGAATGATCCCTGGGACTTTTATTTTAGGTTGTAATTCATTCTGGACAGTTTCAGGGAGAAATTAAGTTCAGGTCTGTGGCCAGTGATTATAAAGCTTGCTGTTTATTAATTTTTTCATGAGTTATTTTCCATCTCTTAAAAATTTATTTTGGACGAATGTATGCTAGATGCATTAAATTAGATATTGCTATTTCTCACCGAATCATTAGAATTACAAGACATTCTTCATTCATAATGGTTGATGAAGATGAAATATAACTGGTTACTCTTAGTAATTGACAAATGATGCACAGCTTCAGTATGACCAGGTATATGGCCAAAATGATGGTCCTTATATGCTGTAATTGGTATATGATTTCAACTTCCATTCTCTATTTCTTCTTTTGGTTACAAAGGAGGCGCGGTCAACTGGGCAGGGTAGGGAATAGCCAGCCTGGTGGAGATCAAACCTCCAACATCATCATCACACCCAAATCTTCAAGATTTAGGGCCAGTGTTGATTGAGCTATTGCATACATTTCTACTGTCATTTGGATCTCGGGCCATTCTTGTTTTTATTGCATAGTTTTTTTTTATCTAGAACATTATATAATTTGCCCAATTTTTGAGATATAAAGTGATCGATATTTGATAGAGTTGATGAGATACAGCAGCCAAAAGACAAGTGTTTGGCCAAAGATTCTTCTGAGCGACATGAACAATGTGACTGGGGGCGTTATGCTAGAGGAGCAGTATATGCACTACAGAGTAGAGGAAACAATCTCTCTAAGGTCAGATATATTGCCAGAGGTTCACCTTTCTGTTCATCACTTGGCTATGCCATCTTTCGGCTATATCAGTTTTATATGATTGTATTTTAACCTGTCAATTTGATAATAAGAATGATGGGTCGGGACAAATTTTAAATTGAATACTTGAAACTCTGCAGTATAGGTTACTTACGGCTTAACAATTGTTACTAAAAGGCATAATTAACCCTAAGCTTGATGTTCCGTACATTTTGGGCAAAGGGATCCATCCATTTTGATTCTGTATCAATATTTATTGTAAACTTCCCTATAGTTTTTTTTGTGAAACACTAAATTAATTAGCGAATCAGACCAAAGCTATTTTTTTCCTGTGCATATAATTTAAAAAATTCCTCGTGTTTGTATTTACTATCAATTCAATGAAAAGCGGGAGTAATGTCTCCAAGAGATAAAAATAATATTTGCATTAAAATTTGAGTACTTTGGTGTTCGAGTTTTCAAGAGAGGTTCGACCCATTAAAGAAGTAGTGTTTGAGCTATTGATGATGAGTGATGACATTTAATTTACTAGAAATAAAATGCAAAATAACTCTGTCAGCTCAATCCTGTTAGGACTGGTTCTTAGGTAAATGTTAGATGGGTGCAAGTGCAACTGTTAATATATTCTCTCCAGCCTCCCAGAAAATGAGAAACTTATTGTCTAGTATTTATGGTTTTCTTGCAATGAAGATCGGTACATGCAATTTATTTCCTTATTTCAAAATGTATTCCCACCCATCTTTATTACAATGTTTACAGGGTATCACAGGATACATATGTGGTTCTGAAGGTTTCGACAGTTCAGGCTTAAGCTCTTCAGCTGCAGTAAGTTAGTGATTTCTCCCTGTCTACTTTCTCTTCATTTGGTCCTTAAATTTACTAGGATTATGAACAACCTTGTAATGATGAATGTAACGAAGTTCATCAGAAGAAGAACTAGCTAGTTTAGATTCGTGAGCAAAATTCACTTTCGAGCATGGGTCGGGAATATTGGAATAGAAGAACTGTGAGAGGAGAGAAATTTTGGTTGTCAATGTGATCTGCTCTCCTCTGTGTATCCATCCATGTGCACTTTCATTCCCAGTAGTAACACAATAAATGATCATTTGTAGAAATTATTAGTATATATTTATTTGACTGTAACATTATTGATTTTTTTTTATAATCCTGGAATTAATAATAATACTTTAATTGCAACAAGATCCCAATATATTATTCCACTCTCCAAATAATGTTATTCTGATTCTGTGCTCCTTTTTTGTTGTTTTTAATAAGCTGTTCATTTTGGTTTCTTGTGAAAAGGACCATGATATATGCCTGTTGGCAACTGATCATGTCTTCAAATTTTCGTTGGGGGATTTCAACTTTTGTTGTTTGACAGGTTGGAGTGGCTTACCTCATGGCTTTGGAATATGCAAATAATTTAGTAATATCTCCCACAGAAAATATTGAATATGATAGGTAAGTCTCTCCAAGTCCTTGGAGACAGTCACAGTGCATTTTTCTTGAACCATGGGCAAATGTATGAAAGCCATGAGGGTTCTGCTAATGAGGGTACACCTTATCAAATGCTTTCAGTTAGATAAGAAAATGTTATGCCTTTGACTGCATGTTTCTTCAAATCTCAGTTTCTTGCACTCTCGTTACACCTCTTTGCAAGCTGGTTGCTCACCATGTTGCAAAGTAAAATGCTTCTAAAATGTTACTATCGAACTTGAAAAGTTGCCACCAACGTTTAAAAGGAATTAGATCCTCATCCATTTAGTCATTGTGATTATAGATATGATACCGAGTCATGTCCTAATTGTATGGTTGTATTAGATCCACCCTCTTAAACGTTACTTTTTTCTCATTTTAGGTTGATTGAGAATGAATATTTGGGTCTGAAAAATGGCATAATGGATCAATCAGCTATATTACTTTCAAGACATGGTTGTTTATTGTGCATGAATTGTAAGGTAATAACTGGATTAATATGTTGTTGTAAGTTCAGAATGTATTTTTATATTTTGAAGGATATCCAACTGTTACAGAATCAGATTTGGTGTCTGGCATGTGTGCCATTTTGTCAATGAAGCTTCTTATTGTGTCCATATGTATATGCATCTTTTTCACCTTTATGGAGAAAGTGGCAATGAAGGGGCATGTGTTTGACAAGCAAGTTTCTTTGAACCTAAAGCATTTATTTTTTGGGAAAGTACAGGACTTGCTACATGCTGGGGCAATTGAATTTATCTACCAAAAATCATTATACTCCAATAGTCACTAACTTGTAGCATAAGTTGCCTCCTGCAAATATAAGGATTTGCTTGTTCCACAAACTTGTATTAATTGCTAGATCCGATTCATGTAGGCATTTATTTTTTATACGTGCTGAGCTAATATACATGAAAATTAAAACATATTTTGGTTTGCTGTGCAGCATCCCTTGGATCAGGATGAGCTGGATATATTTTATATGTAAATACCTGGTTGTTTTGTTGATTTTGTTTTACAGTTGTTTAGCATAAAACTTCATAAAACTTTTCTAAGATATTTAACTTTTCATATTTAGCTGTTTAGGAATTTTTTTTTTAATTTTTAATTTCCTAATCATAGACCATAGTATTAGTGACCCATGGACTTCCTTTAAATGTTATTAGTGAATTCAAAACAATTAATTAGTGTGATATTCTGGTAATTAATTGTCTACACAATGCAATTATATTCTATCTTCCTCCTTCCCTCCTTTAGTCACAAATAAGTTCAAAGTATTAGAAATATGGAATCCACCTTGAGAACAGTTTCTCCTTTCCATTGCGTTGATTTCATGGAACTTGATTATTGTCAAACCCATACCTTGAGAATAGTCTCAAGGTTTGTATTTGTTGCACATCCTCACAAGCTCCAGCTTCTTTTCGAAGGTTGGTTCAATTTCATTCAGTTTTTTTGCCGATAGATTTTGTTTTCAGTTTATCTACCGGTTCTGTTCTAGCTTTTATTTATGCAATTTGGTTCTGTTTTTAAATGGGCTCTCAACATGTTGGTTCTGTTTCAACCTATGATTTCACACATTGGATCCATTCTAACCTGTCTTTTCTCGTATATTCCAGTCTGTCATTCCTTAGGTTGGCCTGATCCTAGATGCAGTCTTCCTCTATCTCATATCTTAAATGCAGTTTGGCTTCGTCTCAATCCCAGATAAAGTGGTCCCCTGTCACCGATCTCAAATGTTGTTTGCCTATCTGCCATTTTGTCAAATTTGACCATGTGTACTTGAGGTAGGGGAATATGTTAGTGTAGTTAATATAATATATTAGCACACTTATTAATTAACTGTCTTCCCTATTCCTTTTATTTATTGAGTATCTTTTCTTGTTTCCTATACTCTTTTTTTTCTGTACAAAAGTAGGACAATATATAGGCACTATAAATTGTCTACCCTCGCTTTCACATTTTAGACGCACTGCAAATATCAAATCTTTATTTTCTCTCTCCTCTCTCCCTATCTAATTTCCCTTTAACTTCAACAAGGATATTGTTAGCAATTAGCATGTTGGTCCGAGTGAAACTAAACTCAGATTCCTTAAATAAGGTCTCGGGTTTTAGTCTTGTAGATAGAAAAAACATGGTTGGCAAGAGATACTCCACTAAGGGTGGCCAGCTAGGTTTTCTAGCAGAGATCAGTCATTGACAAAGTTGGTGCACGCTTTGCAGCATTAAAAGCCTGCTGCAGGGCTTGATTGTTTTCATTCTTTCTTAATTCTTGTATATACATGTCTTCATTAGTTGGATCACTTGCTTTTCAATAATGTTTGTTATCTCCTATTAAAGGGAATATAATTTATCTAAAGACTAGGGCCTATTATCATTAACAGAGGATTCAATAAAATTATCTAGAATCTTACAAAAAATAAAGGGATATTTTTTTTGTGGTACATGAAATTAGTTGAGAATTTTTTAAAAGATTAAATGATATTAATTAAAATTTAGAAGATAATTAATAACTAATTAGGACTTATAAATACATCAACCATGATGAACAAAGGGGAGAGAAACTTAAATGCTGTGGTATGAGGTCATTTAAACTTTTGGGCCAGAGTCAGATACTGTAAAATTTCCTGTGAAGAAATGCATTTTACTTGCACATAACATTGTTGTTACTGTTGTCATTGTCATTCCTCTATTTCACGTGTTAGTTTGCAACATGCAGACCAAGGATTATAAGCTTGTTTACCAACCAAAGGTTCTAGAATACAAGGAGAGTGAGCAACCGAAAGCAACCAGTATATTGTTGGCACTTTCAGGTCTGAAGCAAGCTTTGACGAATAACCCTGGATATAACAAGCGAGTTGCAGAGTGTCGAGAGGCTGCACAAATTCTTCTTGAGTAAGTTTTTTTTTCTCTTCTCTCAAAAGTTTATTAATGCTGACGACAGCTGTCATTCCTTATTTTAATTTTTAACAAATAAGAACTTGTCTTTACTTGACATGCATTGCAAAATATTGAAGACATTTCTAAAATTAGTGTCTTGAGAGCTGTTGCTAAATATCAGCTTTACACTTGTGAAAAGGTTTCAATAAACTGAACTAGAGGATGGGAGTAGTTAATTTCCGAAGTGGATAAATATCTTTTTCTCCTAATATCAATTAGATCTCTCAAATCAGTTTAGATATGGTCAAATATGCATCAGTTTAGTTTATTATAAGATGAGGGAGAGCCTTGGCACAATTAGTAGCTGCCTTGAGACCTGAAATTCAAGGGTATCCTAGAACAGTCTGCTTGTGTGGCAAGGCTGCTTACCCAATGTACCAGGTCACTTTTGTATCAGTTTATTAAAAGATAAACGGTGGAAAATTTAATCCCAATAAGAGCTAATAAAACTGTTATAATTATAGAAATAAGGAGCTGATTATATATGTATTATTAGGCACTTTTTTTATTTATTCTCATATCATATCTCTGTTACTAGAGAATATCAAATCTCCTCTATTAATTGTATTAATTCCTTTTTCTCAATATAAATAAAACACCTGTGCTGTCTCGTGTCTTAGAAACATGATTTCAAAAACTCCATGTTTCTCTTTTCCCTATGGTATCTGGAGTCGTTTTCAAAACCATGTTGGCCTTGCAGACCCACTGTTTCGGAATATTTTTTTTGCGAACCCTTTTCCCTAGTTCACTTTCACTGATTTGACACCCTTTCCTGATTTATTTATTTTTCCTCTAGCTTTCCAGAAAAAAATTAATGCTCAGCTTTGTAATGTTATTAAGGCATCTCCTTCTGGGTGAGGAAATGAGCATATTCACTGTGTCAAAGAAAATTACGAAAAACGAGACACTAAAAGACAAAAAAATTACAAAAAACCAAGAATATTGGTTGGTTAAAAACTTTCTTCGCAAATGAGTTCAGAATTGCGAAGAAAGTACTGTAGATATATATAATTAATTATTTAGGTTTCTCTTTATTATAAATTTAAATTATTATTGTTTTTATTTAAAATAGAATTATAATTCAAACATATAAAGTATAATTAAAATTATAAAAAAACATTTTTATAAATAATATAATTAATCATATTATCTATAGTAAATTATAAATATAAATAATGATAAATATATTTTTTAATAATAAAAAAATCATTTTATATAATAATTATATTAATTATAAAAAATAAAGATAAAAATATAATGTTATTTAATTTATAAATAAATAAATATAATTAATTTTTAATAATTTTTAATTTAAAAATATATTTAAAAATTTATATTTTTATCAATTAAAAAAATAATTTCAATAGTATCTATCCCATCATTCACAAATTTTCATAAACTTTCTCACACTTTCATTTACCTTAATCCAAACAACTTCATTTTCTTCGCACTTTCTGTTCAAATCATCTCAAATCCACTCTCTGAAATCCAAACAAAGCCTAAATCCATTATTCACACCTCACTCAAGTCTATTTTCTGACCCCCGAGGCATGTGCATGAGTTTGGAGTAAGGCTCATGTCCTTTATACCAGTGAGATAGTGTGTGTACGAGTACGACATGTGCCAAGATCTCTGCACTTCTTGCTCCATGGTGTTTTGAAGGTCCTATGTCTGATTATCTTGGGCGGTTTCATGTTGTCTTACATGACTTTAATGAGCTCCTTCCACCATTTGCTGATGTGAAGAAGGAACTTGATAAACTGCAGTACATTTTTATGACCTTGGGCCTGTATGGCTTGCTACAAGAGTATGCTGCCACCTGTGAAGAGATTTTTAGATCACCAATAAATCTTACAATGACTTTCACATCATTTTTCTGCAGCTGAAAACAGTGCGTTTGCATCACAATATAATAATTATGGACGTTGTTGCATAGGTAATTCTAAAAATCATCCAAATTGCGAACATTGTTACTGCATTGGCATACAATTGATAAGTGTTGGAAGCTGCATGGGAAGCCCCTTTGTCCACACAATATTGTCCAAACATCTACTGTTGAGTAACTTGTTGCTTCTACATTACTAGCTGATCCATATCTAGCAACATTTGAAGACTTTACCAAATGGTGTGCTACACACCAACCCACTAATAACACTGCTTTGATAACACATTGATAATTCATCTGTTTGTCTCTCTCAATCTCCTTCTCTTGGTCCTTGGATTATTAACTTTGGTACAACTGATCAAATATCTAGTGACTGTTCTCTTTTCTCCTTCTTTACTATTGTTGCCAATTTGCCTTTTATAATTGCTGGCAATGGTTCACAAACACAAGCTTACAGACATTGGTACTACCTAATCGGTCCTTTAAATGTTTCTTTGTGGGATATCACCACTCTAAAAAAGGGTATTGACGTTTCTCTTCTGATCTTCATAGGTATCTAGTGTCTGTTAACGTCTTTTTTTGGAGTCTGTTTCATATTATACAATTGTTAATTCTAACACGACATATGTATTCACTTTCCCACTACCATCAATCTTCCTTCATCACCACCAGATAACTTTGCCATACTTCAGGATGCTTCTCTTTGCACCACTTAAAGTATGTCAATGTTGTTCTCGACCTATTGATATTCTAGAATAAGATCCATCTTCGATGGAAAATAATATAGTGGAGGCCATGTCTGACCCTTCCCCAACATCATCTCCTATACCAAATCCGGTCTCGTGTAAAAATGATTGGCCTATTGCTATTCTAAAAGGTACACGCTCTACCCATAACCCTTTTCCCCACTATACAAACCTTTGTTATCAAAGGCTTTCCCCTATATAATACACTTTTTTTTCCTTGTTATCTTTTGTTCCTATTCTTAAGTTTCCAAGTGAAACTTTATCCTACTCAGAGTGGCGAAAAGCAATGATTGATAAGATGTGTGTCCTTCAAAGTAGTGGTATTTGGGGTTGGTTCCCCTTCCAGCTGAAAAATCATTTGTTAGGTGTCGATGGTTGTATACTCTTAAAGTCGAACCTGATGGTAACATTGATCACTATAAAGCTTGACTGGTTGCCGAAGGGTTCACACATCTATAATCAAGATTATACTAACACTTTCTGTCTTGTTGCCAAAATGACATCAGTTTGACTTCTTTTTTCGATTGCAACTATTCACCATTAGACTCTGTCTCAACTTGACATGAAAAATACATTTCTACAAGGTGATCTTAATGGAGAAGTCAACATGGAGCAACCCCTTAGATTTGTTGCTCAGGGGGTCATCTAATATGGTATGTTGCTTATGTAGGTCACTATATGGCCTCAAGCAATCATCTCGTGCATGGTTTGGGCGTTGTTTGCAGAATGTCATCCAACAATTTGGAATGATACAAAGTGATGTTGATTATTCTCTATGTATCTATCTCATCGTATATGTGGATGACATTGTTATCACATGCAGTGATAAGGAGGATATTGTGCAACTAAAACAATATCTTCCTCCAAAGTTTCAGACAAAAAAAATCTTGAACACCTGATACATTTCTTTGGTATACAAGTGGCACAATCTAAGGATGTCTTGGTCATATCTCAAAGGAAATATGCTCTTGACATTTTAGAAGAAATAGGGATGATAAATGCTAAGCCTGTAGACAAACCAATAAATTCAAGTGTCAAACTTGTACCTGAACAAGGAGAATCTTATTCTAATCTTGGGAGATGCAAAGGGTTGGTTAGTAAGTTAAATTACCTAAATGTGACTCGTCCTAACATTGCCTTTGCAGTGAGCGTAGTAAGTCATTTTTTAAACAAACTCTCATTGTCAAGATCATTGGGATGCAATCAAACAAATCCTAAAGTATATTAAGAAGGATCTTGGAGAAGGCCTCATTTATGAAGATAAGGGAAATACTCAAATTGTTAGGTATTCTGACATTGACTTCGTAGGGTCACCAAGCGATAGATGCTCCACTTTAGGGTACCGTGTTCTTGTTTGAGGTAATTTAATATCTTGGAAAAGTAAGAAACAAAATGTTGTGGCAAGGTCAAGTGCAGAAGCATAATACATGACAATGACAATGACATTAGTCACTTGTGAGTTCATATGATAAAACAACTCCTCAAAGAGCTTAAATTTGTAGAAAGTTTCTAAATGCACCTTGTATGTGACAACCAAGTAGCATTACACATGCCTCTGATATTGTCTTTCATGAAAACCAACATATTGAAATTAATTATGATTTTATAAGAGAAAAATTGGAGTTTAGAGACATCACTAAATTTGTCAACTTCTTGAAGAGTTGGTTGACATATTCACCAAGTTGCTAAGAAAACTGATGATTGATTATATTTGCAACAAGTTAGGCACATACGACCTATATGCTTCATCTTGAAGGGAGCGTTATAATTATATGAATAAGGAGTTGATCCTATATAATCATGAATATTTTGTAATTATGGAAATAAGTAGCTAATCCTATATAGTCAGGAATATATGTATTATATTAAGAACTTTTTTTATTTATATATCAATTCTCCTCTTTTTATTTTATTGATTCCTTTCAGCTTAGTGTTTCTCTCTTCTCTAGAGTTTAACAAAGACATTAGCAAGATAATAAGGTTAGCTCTTATTGTGATTAATATTTCAAGATATTTGATAAAGAGAAGAAAAATAATTATAAAACGGGCTAAACAAGCGGAGTTTAATATTTTACACACAAGGTACACCCAGAATTCAAATTTGGCTTATTTAAATAAATGAGTTAAGCGTGAGCATAATTTTTATTTTCATGCATATCAAACTAGAGTTTTAAATTTTGTCCATGTAGTGTTTGCTCACTAGGTGTAGGTTCATACAGTTTCTTATGATTAAGGTTTTGGTCCTTATAAAACGATTTACAAATAGAACTAAATTGATGTATATGATTTTGGTGAGATAATCATGGCTCAGGAAGTTTATATTATGTTTATATTCATTCTGCAGAGCATCTGGAGATTACAAAACCGAGCCCATCCTATCGAATGGCCAGTATCTCGCCTTCTCACATGTGAACCTATTTATATCTTTTATCCAATAGCTAACTTATCTTGGTTATTTTTCTTTGCCTTTTCCACTGAGCAGTTGATCCAGAAGTTTACGAGGCTCACAAGGTATAAAGCATTGGCATGTTAAATCGATAAGTATACACCTTTTTACATATCCTGGTTAATTAGTGATATTATGCACAATTCATATTTAGGGCGATGGTGCAAGTGTTTAACAAAAATGAAATGTATAGCTAAATAAACGGGTTTCTTTGTTTTAGGAATATGATTTTGAGAATTGTTTAAGTGTAGAAAAGTAATAAATGAACTTAAAATATTTTACTTTTATGCACTATTATTATATAAAAAAAATCAACAGTCTGTGTAATGTTATGCAAAGAAACAGAAATTCTGGAAAACCTGCTGATGTTGGAAATTGAGATGCACAAACATATAAGCATATTGAATGGGCACACATTTCTTTCATAGCAGAAGTGTATCCTGAAATTCTGAAAATCTCAACGAACAAAACTGTATGACACATTTACAGTTATATATGACAACTGTAAAGCTGTTACATAGAGAGTGTGAGTTTGTTGAGACAGCCGAACAGTACTGTTATAAATAACTGAAAGGGAAAAAATATTACAAAGAGGAGAAAATGTATTTCTTATAGATCTCTTGCTTCGAAGTTTTGGCAATTTGAATGTTCAAAATGCAGATAATTTATGCATGTTATATCAACATTTGTTAGGAAGTATTGTTGATTTTCTTACTATGCTAGTCAATTAAACCTGTTTACTTGTTCCAGCTTATGTACTGATGTTTAATGCTTCTTTTATATGTTGTATAATTCGAATCCCAGATATGATTTTAGCATAATCAAGGAGTCTTACATTTTCTTTGTTCAGCACAAATTAGAACCAAATCTAGCCAAAAGAGCAGAGCATTATTTCTCGGAGAATATGCGTGTTATGAAAGGTATATTTAGTTGAATTGCTTTGATAAATTTCATCTTGAGAGGGTCCATGCCCTACTCAATTAACCCTTGTTGCTGTAAGGTAATTTATTTCATTTTTAACACAGGACTCGAGGCTTGGTCGTTGGGCAAGTTAAAAGATTTTGGAATGCTTATTACAGCTTCTGGTCAGAGTTCCATTCAAAATTATGAATGTGGTATAACCTAAATCCCCAAATTCTTTTTTGGAATGTTTTGAAACTCCGTCTTCTTTCTCTTCTAATATGAAAGTGATATGAAATACAGGAATCCAAAATCGGGTGGAATAACATATTTCTTATGCAATTTTTTTAACTTCCCAATATTCTTTATATAGCCCTAAATAATTATGCAAAAATTAAAATTTGAGCCTGTTAACCACTACTAACATTTTACACATTTTAACTCTCTTTTCACAATAACATGACAATTTTGCATGTTTCTAAATCAAATCAACGAAATTTTTGTAATCTTTTCCTCTACCACTGTCACAAAATATCTTCTCGTATAGAACTATTTTATAACTTTTCTTTTCCTGTGTGAGCAGACATCCATTTGAACACTCTTATTTTTGCTACCTTTTTCTCTTGTAACTTTAAAACCCAACATTCACTGTACTACCACTATTCTACAACTTCGTGATTCCCCACCATACGCGAGCTCCAGATGATTTTAATAAATTCAAATGTTTTAAACATTTTAACCTAGTTTCCTACATTAAGTTAAAATATTGGATGTTATTGAAACTTTTTACCCCAAGACCTCTTTGAATTGAACTAAACCAAAGTCTTCTTTCTAATGTCATGTATCGAATATGATTTCGCTTTGTTTTTTTATTGCGTGTGTGCTTTAAAAGTAATATTCCTAATAATTGTAAGACATGAAACTCACACGTTGTCTGTTGGAGATAATTTGATGTTAGAATAACTAATGATGATCTTGTTAAATGAAGGTTGTGAACCACTGATTCAGCTGTATGAGATCCTTTTGAGAGCTCCTGGTGTATTGGGAGCACGCTTCAGTGGTGCTGGGTTTAGAGGGTGTTGTCTTGCATTTGTGGAAGCTGACCTTGCAACTGAAGCTGCATCATTTGTGAGGAGAGAATATCTCAAGGTTCAGCCAGAGTTAGCAAGCCAAATAAGCAACGACACAGCAGTTTTAATATGCGAGTCTGCTGAATGTGCACGTGTAATTTAAACTGCATTTTTTTTCCGTTCATTCTTCTATTTCATCATTCTTGTAATACCAATCACAGCTTCAAATCTCGCTGTAGTTCATCAAATATTTTATTCTTTTCACTTATTTCATGGTCATGGATTAACTCACGTTACATTTGATTCGATTTGATTCCTTTCCATGAGAGGATTATTTTACACGGTGCAGTGTAGAGTTAATATCATAGATTTCTAATTACTTAAAAATTGCTAACTATATTAGAAGACAAAATCGTCATATACATAGTGAAATTCATGTGAAAAATTGAATTTCACAAAGAAAATGAGTTTTTTCAAAAGTTTTATTGATTGTTAAACTAATAAGGTTGAAAGATTCATGTAAGTCCACACAGTAAAAAAACTAAAGATACCGTGAATAAGTTTGAACTAATAATATTGAGTGAGATCAAGTTTAAAATATTAAGATTAAACATGCGTTGAATAAGTGTTAATTGAGATTGAACTGCAAATATTCTAATTTAGGTTAAATATTTAATTTAATTAGAAGTGAATGTGAGAAGATTTGATAAAGTGAATTTAAAATGATTTGAGAAGTGAGGTTGTTTAAAATAATGAATATAAAGTAAATTTGTGGAGAAAATTTATTCAAGTTTCTGAATGATCTAAATAATTTTTAATTTTTTAAAAATGTAAAATATACTTTTGTCTTTTGAAAATGCTTGAAAAATAAATATAATATATTTGTTTTTAAATTTTAGTTAATTGGAATTTTGTACATTATTTATTATATCATTAAATAATTATTTTTGAAAAAAAATAGAATTTATTTAATCTTGTCATAACATGAAAATTTGTCACAAAATTATATTTTTCTATTAAAAAGGATTTTAATATTCAAATTTGTAAAAAATTGTGGAAAATTTCGAAAATGCATTAAAATAAATATTAAAAGTTATTGTACTAAAAAAGCAAACACTTTAATGTAAATGCACGTACTATTAGATGGATTTCTTGACACGTGTAAGCTTCATTAAATATATGTGTAAAATATACACATAACTTAAACGTTTTACTTTGGTGAGCATGAGTAGTTGAGAAAAGGACAAAATATAGCACTCTCACTTCAAAGCAAAGGAAGTCATGTGGGCCTATTTACTTTCTTTTCTCATTCTGTAATTCATTTTTTGCAGTTTCTTCCTGCACCCCTACATTTTTCTTTCTCCACCCCCACAATGTATGCAAAGACCAAACTGTCCCTATTATTTTTTAAAAACCCTAAAATGTACTTGAACTGTATTTATTTTTTTTTGCATTATGGATTCTGGAATCCATAAAAAATTCGGATTGACACTTCTGGTAAAATTTCGGATCCATCAATCCGTAATGCAAAATATGTAATTCGGATTCAAATATTCATCATTCAAAAAAAGCATTTTAGATCTACCAATCCCTAACAAAAATAAAAATATGTATTCCAGATTCAGAAAATTCATAATTAAAAAAAAAAAAACATTCCAGATCCACCAATTCGAAACGGAATTAGGTTTTCGGATTAAACAATCCAGAAATCAATAATTTATGTAAAAATTGTTTCCAGAACACCCTGTTATCCAGAAAAAAAATATTAAGTTCCAGATTGATGAATCTGTAACATACTTTTAAATCCCTATTTCTAATAACCACAGTGCCCTTTTTCAAATAAAAGGTCAAAGCCGGCTTTGGAATTTAAAAAATTGTGAGGGTGCCTTCATTTTCCCTATTTTCTCAAATAACATTTCAAATTGTGTTTTCAATCATTTGCTCACATACACTCACTTAATTTAATTTTTTTAAAATAGACTATGTATAAAGAATCTGTGCATTGTCATAAGGTGATTGATATTTTAAACCAATAGCACATAAATATTAAATTCTATTTTTTGTGGTTATATCAGCATAAAATTATTTAATGCAGAATCTCTCATCTTACTTACATCGATCCTCACCTAAACAGAGTCTAGATTAGAGTTTCTTCAGTTTTAACTATTACCAAACTCCAACTAACTCAAGTTTTAAAACTAATTTTAACCTTTTTAAAAAATTAATCCGATATATGAAAGAAAAATCGTATATGCTATAATTGTCCTAAAAGAAAGACGGGGATTTAAAAGCAAAAGCAATTAAGTGATGTGATTTAATGAAATTTTATTAAAAAATTAAATATATTTTCAATCCATTGCACTGTTGTAAACACTTTCACTATATTTGAAATGTCATAATATAATGCAATAACAAACATTTTATGTATTTTTAAATTTTAAATTTTTTTAAGATTAATTTTCTAGTCTACTTTTGCATGACCTATTTTTAATTAGAATATCCTCAATTTTTTGGTTCAGGAACAATAAATTTTATAAATTGTGTTTTATGAAAATTGTAGAAATTAAAAGGATGCGGATAGATTAGCAGCAATATATAGTAAAAACACACACCTAATATACTAATAAATTAATACTTTAATAATATTCATTTTATTTTTTAATTTATAATATTATTATAAGGAGATGTGAAGTGTGTGTTTTACTATTTATAGTGGTAAAGAAAAGTTTTCCAAATATTATTATCCACGATCTATGAAGCTCGGACACTCCACTTAAATGGCGTTAAATGACGTATATGTGTCCGATACTTGTACACATAAATCTTTATTGTCAATTTATATAATTTATAATTATATAATATATAAATTCATGTTTTTATGTGTTTTATCTGTATCCATATCCGATCGGTCTCGGTATAAGCCAGATAACTCACAACACGTGGTGTTTCCTTGATTATTCCGCGTCTTCTAAAGGAGTGCACCAACCAAGACAACGATGAACCAATTTCCTTAATCTCTGTCGTTGTCGCTTCCAACCTGCAAATGCTAGTCAATGTTCTCCATCTTTTCTATCCTTAATTGGATCTCACTCAACCTTCATTCTCTTCTACCTTAACCATTTTCTCCTCTCTTTCTCTTCCAAAATTCCATAACAGAAACAGAAAAAATACTTGAAAGAACTACATCCAACATGGCTTCCAATCCCTTCTCTGCATTGACTTCAACAAAGCCCACACCGCTCCCAACCCAAGACCAAGACGACCATGATTCACCTTCATCAAAAGCTCTTCTCTCTTTCAGCACAGATTCTTCCCACTCTTCTTCTCCATCTTCATCTTCATCTTCCTCTTCCTCTAAAGCCCTCTTCATCACTCTAATCATCACCACTTGCATTGCCTTATCAACATCCTTCGCCTTCGCCTTTCTCTACTTCTCTTCAAAGCCACCAACCTCTTCCACCATTCACACTCCTTCTCTCCTCGCTCGCCCTCTCTCCAAACTCAAGCGCCCCGTTGTCCTCTTAGTCTCCTCAGATGGGTTTCGATTCGGTTACCAATTCAAAGCCCCCACACCCCACATTTCTCGTTTGATCGCTAACGGAACCGAAGCAGAAGCCGGCTTGATTCCGGTTTTCCCCTCTCTCACTTTCCCCAACCATTACTCCATCGCCACTGGCCTCTACCCTGCTTACCATGGCATAATCAATAACCACTTCACCGATCCACTTTCTGGGGAAGCGTTTTACATGGGAAGCCATGACCCCAAGTGGTGGCTTGGGGAACCCTTGTGGGAAACTGTGGTCAACAATGGATTAAAGGCTGCAACTTATTTCTGGCCTGGTTCCGAGGTAAAAAAGGGTCTTTGGACTTGCCCTTTGAATTATTGTAGCCAGTATAATGCTTCTGTTTCGTTTGAGGAAAGGGTTGATACGGTTTTGGGGTATTTTGATTTGCCTAGTGATCAGATTCCTGATTTCATGACGCTTTATTTTGAGGACCCGGATCATCAGGGTCATAAGGTTGGTGCTGATGATCCTGAGATCACTGAGGCTGTTGCCAGGATTGATAGCATGATGGGGAGGTTGATTAGGGGTTTGGAGCAAAGAGGGGTTTTTGAGGATGTTAGTGTTATTATGGTTGGTGATCATGGAATGGTTGGTACATGTGATAAGAAGTTGATTTTCCTTGATGATTTGGCTCCTTGGATTGATGTTCAGAAAGATTGGGTTGTGACACATACTCCTGTGCTTGCAATTCGTCCTCCTTCTGGTCATGATGCATCAGATGTTGTTGCTAAAATGAATGAAGGGTTGAGCTCGGGGAAAGTTGATAATGGGAAGTTTTTGAAGGTGTATTTGAAGGAGAATCTGCCTAGTCGGCTTCATTATGCAGCGAGTGATCGGATTGCACCGATAATTGGGTTGATTGAGGAAGGTTTCAAGGTTGAGCAGAAGAGAACGAAGCGCCAAGAGTGTGGTGGTTCTCATGGTTATGACAATGCGGTTTTCTCCATGAGGACCATTTTCATTGGACATGGTCCTCAGTTTGCTAGAGGGAAGAAGATACCATCGTTTGAGAATGTTGAGATTTATAATTTGGTTACTTCTATTCTAAAGATAAAGGGCACGGCTAATAATGGATCTGCCCTGTTTGCAGAGTCTGTTCTTCTATCTGCTGCATAAGACTAATGGAGTTTATCTTGGTGAAACACTAAGTGAGTAAAATACTTTATCGCTAAGCTGCATGAAAGATAATGCTTGCTCAGATCAGAAATGTGAACATACTCAAAAGACTGAAATTGCTCTATTTGTAATATGGTAGTTCCAGCTATTTGGTTCTAAATTGTTATGATGCACAGGTAGAGGGAAAGCTTAGCTTTAACAATGAATTATTTTTGAGTCTGAAAGTAAGTATACTTGAAATAGGGTGAGATCCCCATTTGGATCTCTAATCACAGATTGCCTATAAAGAAGGATCCATGATTTCAGCACTGAACTGTTTCCATCTTTCAATTGTTTTAGTTTCTCGGTTCTTATATTTGCTGGTTCATCTTCTTTACTCATTACTTCATTTTGCATATCACTGTCATTGTTCTTCATTTTGTCTGCATAAGTTCAAATTTTTGCAATAGGCAGAGCTCTGATAGCTAAATATAGAATGTGCAATAGCTACACTAACCTGCGAGACAATTTTTCTTTATTCATTTGAAGTATTACAGAATCCTACTCTGTTTCAATCAAACTTCTTAGCTTTTGGATCCGTAGACCACCTAGTAGAAAATGAGAGAACAATTCAATTGGGCAGTATATGGCTTCAGTTTACTCATTATCAAAATCCTTGTGACTGTGCATGTAGAGATGTAATGTTTTGGCTCAAAAAAATGGTAGTTTGGTGAAGAACACAACATTTAGTAACTAGATTTTATCTGGTAGTGTTAAGATTAGATGATCATTTATTGGCTAGATTGTATATCTCGTGTAAACTCAGAAATTTTTATCTTTAACTATTTTTAACGGTTTTCTATTATCCTAATTCAACGTACAGGGTTGTGTTAAACTCTATGAAGTATGTTGAAAAAGGGGTTCACTATATATAGAATTTTTGTAATTCAATTTCATTTCTTTCTCTTGTCAGTGTGTGTTTTCTATGTTGTTCAAACCCCAACAATTGGTTAGTTATCAAAATTGACAATATTGTTGGAGTTCCTTTCCAAGAGATATATAAATATCAAAATTGACAATATTGTTGGACTTCCTTTCCAAGAGACATTTTATATACATATTTAAGTTATTTTATGAATCGATTTTATGAAATTGTTAGAGTTAAAGTTTATTTCTTAACAATCATATAAGTATATAAACAAGTGTAAATATTATTTTATGAACCGATTTTATGAAATTGAATTAGAGTTAAAGTCTATTGAAAATCTCACATTTCATAGATATTAAAGCATTTTATATTATATAAGTGAGTACAAACCTCACTTCATAAGTCAGTTTTGTAATATTGAGTTATATTTAAAATCTACTTCTTAATATGGTATCATAGTCATTTTTTAGTTTATCCTAGCAAGTATTTGTTAGGCTTATCAGACCATTATCGGACCACTCATAATATGTTGGTATGTTGAAAATCTCACATCTCATAAGCCGATTTTATAAGATTTAGTTAGTTTAAAGTCACTTTATTAAAAATTCTATTTCTTATGATTGTGTACATTGAATTAATACCTAATAAATAAAGCTTTTATGGGCAAAGTTGAACTTTAATGCAGGGAACATAGTATAAGACAGCAACTTCCTTATGGATCTTTCTCCAATTGTCATTCAAGCTTATACAATGTGAAGGTGCTTGTGTTTTGTTCATATTGTAATTGGTTGTGTTTGGGTAGTTGAAGATGGTATTCACTAATAGTAACATTTTAGCTGTGATAATAGTTCTTCTATGAATAATCAACGTATAAAATCTGGTTGGAAAATGGATGTGCAAATAAGTTTATCCAGTCAAAGACTCTAAATATTATGGACTGCATTTTTTATTTTAACCTATTTTTCTGCTGCTTTTTTTAGAGGAAAACTTATATATTATTAAAAAAAAAGACACTTGCTTGCATGATGTGCTAAAATGTGAAAGAAAATGCAATACTTTTGAAGAGGTGTCAAATCCTAATAGCAATATAACATGAAAGTTCTCTCCCATGTGAATACTCTCTTCTGCAAACACTTTCTGTGCTTGATCATACCCCATGTTTACAAAAACAAATGTATAAAACATGACATGTTTTTTTTATGAGCAATAGAACTCTGGGACCAGACTTCAGATAAAAAGAATGTTATTTTGACTATTCTTATTTTGTATCTAATGTTTTGACAACTTTATTATAATAATCATAAAATTCAATATTATTTTACTATGATGAGAATTTTTTTTTGTCAAGATATTATTATTCAAAAAGGAAAAGTGAGTTATATTAAACACTTTCTAGAAACTATTCCACCAAAAGTGTAAAAAAGAAATTAAAAAGAAACAAGTTATATAATAAATAATGCATGAATTATTTTTATGGTTTGTTTCTATAAGATTTAACTAGTTATTTTAAGTATTGAGTACACATTGTGTTAGGATTGTATACAGGAAAAGTGTACTAAATTTGTTTTTAAAGTGTGAATTATTTAAATCTTAATTTTCAATTGTGATCTTTGACATGTTTCCATTATGCACATGAAGGATTCTACATGTTACATTATGGTGTCGTGGATCATAGGTTAAATATTCTGTTTTTATATATTTAATAGTATTATTTTAATAGACTTGAAATCGAAATACTCCTTATTTAGAAATTATTTACAATGTTCTTGCACTCCTATATTTTTCTTCCTGAATATTTATATTTTTTAAAATATTCAAATTATTCTTAACAGAATAGGGTGTTCTGTAAGTAAAATGTATTTTTGGAATATGAAATTTGAAAGATAAAATCTATTCGAAAATATCTTTTCAAAAAATATTTTTTAACTTTCATAATGATAGATCAGAATTCAGAGAAAATGTATTCTAGAAAGTATGTTCTGTAGAAAGAGTAATCTGAAAGTCATTTTAAAATGGATAAAATAATATTTTTTTTAAATGAGGGGGTGTAAAGAGAAATTTGTTGGGGTGCAGAAAGAAACACCCTGATAATGATCCAAGTATCCCACTTATTGTCTTCAAAGCTTGAGGCATTCCTGGCCTTCAAAAGTGTCCAATGCATAGCTGCAAAGAATGTTCAATATTTTAAGGGAACTTTTAGTTTCCATTAGGATTTGTGCTAAAAAAAATATATATTAAGAAATAAATTTTAAGTTTTGACTTAATCATATAAAATTAGTTTATAAGGTCAAATTTGCATCAACTTATAGTCTTTATCTTTAGTCGGTATGAGATCTTCAATGCACACCATTCACACCAAAATTTGTCAACTCTTATGTAAAACTATATATTTATGAATAGTTTAATAATATTTTGATAGAAGATGGTCTGATAAGTCTTATAAATCAGTTTCATAATGTTAACTCAAACTTAAAATTCACTTCTTAATATATTGATAATAATTATAAAAAATAAAGATTATATTTATTTTATTTCACCACACACAAAGGACAAACTCAGTAATGACATTAATTTTGGGATGAATTGATTGTCTGCTGTTACATGAAAGATGAAATTAGGTACCAAATTAAAAGTACTTGTCTATTCTGAACATGTGAACCACGTGTTTATTAGAATCAAAATCAAGTTACAGGTGCTGTCTTTTAATATATTGGTCTTGCCCAGTTAATTTTTTTGAGTGCTGATTCCACAGAAAGACATTGGGCTAATCATTGTGTTGGTCCATGATGCACTCATACAGAAAATCTCTGTTCCACATAGATGAATTCATGAAGTAGGGATCGTAACAAAAAAAATATAATAATAAATCTATTTTATTTAATAAAAATATATAATTTTACACATTAAAATAGGTCAAATTTTAAAAATTTAATGAATAAATTATGTCAAAGTAGAAAAAAAAGAGTCGTGTCACAAACTTTAGTTAATCATAATTCAACTGAATTTACATCCTTTGACAATTAACTTTGTTAAATTTCAAACTTGTTAAAGAATCCTAACAAATTTCTCTTCCTTATTCTCCTAGTTTCCTTAGAACACTGATTTCAGGTTTCTTCTTACTTCCCTTGTCCTATTACCATTATGCAATACATTGTTCTTCTAAACTCCAATCATTTTGTTTTCTTATCCCTGAAGCTATCTTATGGAGAACCTAGTCTATTGGATATACTCTATATTACTTTTATAAAAGTGAGAGTGAATAATTGAGTATCTTGACTGTGATTCCAACCATTTTTTCCATTTTCAGAATAATTTCCTCATACTATCACTTGCATTCTAATTCAAACTCTGTCTTACCCTTTGTCCACACATGCTCATTTGAAACACCAGCTTTCATCTATTCAGGTGCTAATTGCAGCTTCCAAAAGTAGTTTCAAGTCATAATAATTCAGTCCATTCCAGCATGCAGAGCACCTAGTCCTGTTATGTTTGATAACTAATTCCTGTTATATATTGAAGAAGAAAATGAACTGTTGCGTAGATCGACGAACACTGCGGGATCTCAATCTCACACTGAGGTTACTAATTCGTGCGTGAAAATATATGTTATGGATGGTTCGATAACGGCTCGATAGCGGGTGACATGATAGGTCCAACAAACTCTCATTATAATAAGTTTTAAGATGACTTTGATATCATATTAAGAAGTGAACTTTAAGTCTAACTCAACTTGATAAAATCATCTTATAAGGTGACGAGGTTTACACCCATTTATAAAGAATGAAATATCGTAATCTTTACTTGATACTCGATGTGAAATCTCCAACAATAAATCAGTAATGTTGTTTAGAAAGAAAGTTGTGGTTAGATGAGTAAGATAGAGGAAAGTGTTGTTGTGACGATGAATGATGATAACAACCTTTCAGTTTCATCAAAGTTCATTAAATTAAAATTGCTTTCTTTACTCTTTGTTTCATATAATTCTTTTAGTGGTGTTTGGGTGGGGGCTATGTGATACAATTGCCCCTATTAAGAACTATATGAACGTATCAGATAAACTCAACTTTTCTACATTGCTTTTTACCTAAATTGTGCTATCATAGTAGGCCCATAGAAAAAACACTTTTTAATAGCTTGTGCACTAAGAATGGTCATGGTTGCTGACAAAAAAGAAAGATGGTTTTGATTCTATGGACTATGAGAACTTCTACAAAATTAATCACAATATGATTGATGGGTTTATTTCACACACTTTTCATTCAAATTAAGGTGTGTTGAAAAGATTCAATAATTCTATGTTAATACTAATAATCAATATATTGCTGATAAAAAAAAAAAAACTAATAATCAATATTAATTTTTATAATGTGTTTCTGATAATAAATTGATGGAAGACATTTATTTTTTAATTAATCAACACTTTTAAATTTAATTAATTTGAATTAATGAAATAAATGCTAAGATATATTTTGATAACAACCGTGGCTTAATTTTTTTAATTAATTTTTCTAAAATATCAAAATTTTATTACATATTTAATTGTGATGAATTTTATTTAAAAAGTATAATATTTACAATTTAGTTTCTATGTATTAGTGTTCTTACCTTCTAAATTAACGATGGTTGTGTTATCCGTATTAGTGTTCTTACCTTCTAAAGTATGCTATTTGGATAAATAAAAGGTATATTGTGCTAATTGAGGAAAAAAATATACTATATTAATATGGGAAAAAAATCCTAATTTGGTTGAACAAGGTTGAAAGATTTTTTTTTTAAAAAAAAGTATTAAATGATGTATGAACACGTATATATTAATTATTAAATACAGATAAATTTCAAATGCATATAGAAACAGAAGAAAATAAAAGGCAAATATATAGATGTTATTATATAAAAAAAAATATATATATATAAAAGGTCAATTTGGTGTATTATGCAACCGTATATTATTCGAAACATAGTAAAAGGCCTGATAGAAAAAGATACAAGAGAATAAAAAATAGGTTTAATTATTTTTTTATAGAAATTTGTTTTTTTCAATTTGGTCCGTTATTAATAAAACTTTCGATCAAGTCTTTTAATTTATAAAAGCACAATAATATGATTGCTTACACTTTCTATTAAATTAACAGTAGAATAAATAATAAATCAATATTAATCGTTTTAATTTATACAAAATATAATTTTTAACCAACGTAAAAGGACAACTTATAAAATTAACAATGTCAATTACAACTTATTAAAAAAAAACAAATCATTTTTTTTTTAAGTTAAAGGACTTTATTGAAGCTTGAAAAGTCACATTGTTATTTTTTAATTGAGAAATTGATTGACTCTTTCGTTAATAAATAGATTAAATTGAACAAAATAACAAAAAGTGAGACCAAAAGATTAATTAAGCATAAAAATAATAAGGTGAAAAATAAATGAAATAAACAGATTTATGAATTCAAATTATCTTTTATGATACATAAATATCTTAAGTTATTATTCTCATCAAGTAATAGTATCGACTCAATGGTGCATTTGTAATTATATCACATAATTTAATATCAATTAAAAGGAAGAAACCTATTTGAAATTAAACACTGATTATGAAATAAATAATTCAATGAGAAAATCAATAATTAGAATAACGTAACAAATTAATTGAGATAAAATTGATATAAGAAAAGTTTTAGAATTATTTGGTTCTCTTTAAATCTCCACTAGATATCTATCTAATTGAATTTATTACTATTTTTGTGATAATTATATTCAATTGGTTAATTAATTAAATTCTTTGATATTTTATTGATTTCTCTTAAGAGATTAAACTTATTCATCACGTAATTTAATTTCTAAGCTCCTTCTTTAAAGGTTCAACAATTATTTATTTTCTTTTTTAATTCTCCCCTACAAATTTATGTTAAAGAAAAACAATTTCTTAATATTTAAAAAAAAATCAAAAGGAGAAACCAACATCTTACCTATATATAAAGGGATTCTCCTCTTAACTTCTCTTAATTTTTTTTCCTATTTTATCCTTATATTAATATTTAATTTTATTATTGTATTATGGTCATTGTGTCATTTCTTATTCCCCTCTTAACTGTTCTTAATTTTTTTCCCATTTTATTCTTATATTAATATTTAATTTTATTATTGTATTATGGTCATTGTGCCATTTCTTTTTTTTTTTACAATATTTGGTATACGTAGTGGGGCGGTTTTGAATTGAAAGAGAGATAGAAAATCGGTTTTGAATTGAAAGAGATGTGGAAGAACAATTATGAATTGAAAGAGAGGTGGAAGAACAGTTATGAATTGACAGAGTGGTGGAGGAGTGATTATGAATTGAAAGAGATAATTTATTTTGAAAATTAATTGCATAATGAATGAGTGTATGTTGTATGAGAAAGAAATAAATTTAATAAAATATTTGAAATAAATGGAGCAACCGTTGGAATTGAAAGAGATAATTTATTTTGAAAATTAATTGCATAATGAGAATGAGTGCTATTTTATGAGAGAAATAAATATTAGGAGATCTGAGTAGTGGCCAAACGTGAACAATTTGATTATTACTGAACGGTTACCACTTTCTTCATTAGTTTTCACCGTCACCATTTACATCAGTTACATCCACTCCCTTATAAGGAGTAGTTGAGCGGTTACCACTTTCTTCCACTTCCTTATAAGGAGTAGTTTTCACCCGTTGCATAAAAAAAAATGCTCATAAATTTTGACACATTTTGAACCCTCTTCCTTCACACTCCATGTTCTTCTCCTACTCTCACCCATCTTAGTCTCTCTCCAATCACCACTGTACAACAACAACCACCATTGTTTCCTCCTTCTCGCACTTCCCAAAGCGTTCGAAGCAGAGACGTGTCTCATTGTTATAGGATTTGAACATTTTTGTTTCTATTGCTTTCTT
>Ga0123342_1001215_pt1 | contig 43209 bp, 15 predicted proteins | sample Turbeawhitnodule_FD_89960 | JGI IMG/M metagenome (GOLD analysis project Ga0123342, IMG submission 89960) | Root nodule microbial communities of legume samples collected from Mexico - Turtle bean Mexico white nodule | ecosystem: Host-associated > Plants > Roots > Nodule | place: Mexico: Nepantla...
CTCATTACAAAATCAATAATTTTTATATTTATATTTTATATATATATATATATATATATATATATATATATATATATATATATATATATATATATATATTTAGGACTGTAAGTGGACTGCACTTAATTTGTTAACTTACCCAATTCAACATAATTCAACCACATTTTTTTAAATTAGGTGGAGTTATTGGGGGATTGTGTTTTACTTAATGCAAAAAAAATAAAAAATTAACTGAATTGTGTTGTGGATCTATGAATGTCAAATATGATCAACTCACCTAACTCAACTACATAATAATTACATAATAAAATTATTATTTATTTAATAATTTTACCATAAAAAATTATATTTTATCTTAGCATCATTTATTAACATATTATAAGTAATTTGGTTACCTTATAAATTTTAAGAAATATTATTGACCTAGTTGAGCTCTTTGTAAGATAACCCTATGGTGATTCTATTGCAATAATGACTGAAATTGGAGTAAATTTCATAATAACTAGATTTTAAACCTGTTGTGTATGAGTTCAATAAAGTGTATTATATATAATACTTATTAAAAATATGCATAAATAAAATTAAGTTTTTAATAACATATATTAAACCATATATTTGCAAACGACTATAAATAGTAGGAGGATATTATTAATGAATGTACGCAAACTTGACATAAGTTAAAAATTGTTTTCTATTTAAGTATTTGCAATTAAATTTGGCGACTCAGATTATGCATAGTACGGATTTTGGTGGGAGAATATTCTACTTCTAATTAAAAGTAAAATAATATAATTGGGATAGATTTTATTTTTTATTAGTTTGAATTTGTCAAAGAAATTGAAGTTGAATTAATTTCATTAAAGTGTATCAGTTGAATTTTATTAGAAATTAAATCGACTTATTGAAATTTTAAGTTTTTGGAACACATGCAATTAATCTTTTAAAATGATTCTCTTATTTTATTTTATAGTCGTGTTTATGACATACTTTATAGATTTCTTTGATTAAAAAAAATAATGAAGCCAACTGGGATTTATTATTTATGATGATCGAGATTACGCAATTCAATACTGGATTGGTGTGGTTGGATTACTCTCTCCATTCCATTCAACCTAATATTAAATAAACCCGGTCTATCTTTTTTTTTTCTTCAACTTAGCTTGTTTTTTTTTTATAAAAGTTTTTATGTTAGACATTACTATGCAACTTGACATCTCAGCAAGGCTAACACCTCAAGTAACAATAATCATTTGCCATCACATGAAAAAAATATTATTAAAAAAAAGAAAAAGAAAGAAAATACAAAAATATGGAGGATTAGACCAAAATCCACATGTTAACAAAAACGATACATATGTAGACTATACCTATTCATAAAGAATTCTAAGATGGAAGTCTAACTTGGCTTGGTTTATTACATTCATATCTTAGATTTAATCCACCATCACCTCCAACGTTATTAATTACACAGGTTTTATTAAGTATATTCTTTCTATTTAAATATGACTTTAGACTCAAATTAATAAAATCTACATATTTAATTAAATTTTCTCTAAATTCATTTCAAGAATCTCATCCATCTAACAATTTTAATATTGTTACTGTTTTAGATAAGAGTCTTGGTGATCACAAACCTAAAATATTCAGTGTAACTTGTATTTCTTCCTTGAGCATTGTCTGATATATACTAAAATTCTCTTTGATATTAATGGCTTACTTCAATAATAAATGTTGTTTATTATTTAAGATTGATTATCACGAGTCTTTTGATTTATGTTGATACGACATTAATGTCTTTAAATATGTATATCAGTAAACGATTTGCTTATACAAAATATCGGGGTTAGGATATGGTGTTACCATTACTAAAGTACAATAAACTACCATCTTTCAAAATATAATTATTTATTACAAATCAATAATGTTCATATATATATATAAATAATATATTTTTCAGGATTAACTATAAGATTATCTTTCACAAACATTTTTATATTAAAACATGATTACAGTAATTATAAAATAAACACTAAAAAAAATAAATTAATCATTCAAAATATTATGTATAAATTATTTTAAATATACGTTTTTAGTTATTGAATGTATATCATGAGTTTAATAAGAATCAAATTGATATATAAGATATATTAGACGAATTTTTAAAAATTATAATAAATTTTTAATTAAAACTAAGATATGTCTTGTCTATCTAGTCTATTTAACAATAATTTGGCAATTATGATATACTAGAGTGATACTCAATACAAAGTATTTGACACTTATTTTATATATTGACCAATAGGTTGATATTTTTCATTACTTTTCGTCATGTGATAACTTATTCTATATAATTTTTTTTTTTTAAAAGAGAAAATTCTTACTCTTTTGTCATCACTTAAATAATAAATTGTTGGTCGAATAATTTATAAATGATTGAGTGATGTTTTACTAAGAGAAAACATGATCAATTTAACTCATTCCTTAATAAAGCTACAAAATATTGTTAAAGCAATCGACCTTTTTACTTTTGATCACCTGAATAAAGAAATACTAGATTAAAACTCATCCTTATTCATTCTATATTACTTGAAGAGGCAAGACATCACTCAAGTAATATATACATATATTAACAATAAAAAAAAGTGTTTCAAAATACTAGTAAATTAAAACAAAGCAAGTAATTTCCATATCAATTTTATCCTAATTTAAATTTGCAGTGATCCAAGATTTCAAGTTAAAAAATAATAACTAAATATAAGATTTAAACTCAAAACTAGTTTTTATACTTCAACATCAAAATTGGACAACAATTCCAAAAATATGCACATTACTCATCATAATAACATTAAATCAACATTACAAACAAAGATACACTTTATGTCAATTTAATATTTATTTTTAATTGATATTAAACAAATGAAATTGTATAACAGTTCAATTTTTTTACAGTGGATAACAGTTCCATTTTGATTTTTTTTTCTTTTCTTCAGTGCTCAATTTTTTACAATGCTTTAAAAAAAACTAAATCCACTTAAATTTAATTTATATTTGAGGAAAGTTATATATCAAAATGAAAAATAAAAATGAACCCGGTTCTTAAATTTTGCATTGAAAAATTCATTTCAAGATTAAATTAAAATTTTATCACTGAAATCTCATGTTGATTAACGAACTTCGATTCGATTTCTTTTACAGATCACAATATTTTTACAAAGAATAAATTTGAGTCGAATTAGATCACTGTGAACGATAAAATTCAGCTAGAAATATTTAATTTAATTACAATTTAAAATAAATAAAAATGAATACAACTATATGCTTAAACTTGGATCAAACTCAGTACACATGTTTAATCTTGAACAACTGATGGTAATTTATTTTTTGAGAGAGTATGAATGAATTTAGAAATTAAAACATACCATGGTAGGTAAAAAAATGTCAGCTACAAGATAAGGTACACATAAACACATGTTTTTTTTTTTTTGCTCTGGTTTGCATGTGTTTGTAGTATGACACGTGGGAGTGTGAGTGAGATATTTAATTTTTTGGTGTACTGGTAGTAACAAATAACGAGTACCTACTTTACTCGGAGTCGAAGAAGAAGGTTCTATTAAGTTCCCTATGATATCCTATTTCGTAGTATCTTTCTGGTGGCTGTTACTAACTATGAAACCGAGTGGCACTGTGACATGCAGGTCCCACGTAAGGGTTATCACGTAATTATGGTTCATTCATAAGGCTAATTCTTACCATGCCTTTTTATTTATTATAAATACATGTCATATCATGATATGATGTAATGTTAGATTAAAATCACAGAAAGCGCTCACTGATTACCAATCCATCGTTTTTGGACTCCACACAAGCCTCAAAAACCCTCTCCCTCTCTCTCTATCTTCAAAACCACTCTCTTCCTTACCACGAATCTCTGCCAAACAACACGTAACTCAACATATCAACCTGAGACCTGTCTCTGAATCTGAGCCTTGTTCTCAACAAAAGGTATGTTCTTTTTGTTCTATCTCTTTAAGGTTGGTGAGAGGGCATGTGTTTTTTCTTTCTGTTTATGTTGGACTTTGATCGTGTTGTTTGTTTGAGAACCAGTTTGACTAGAGTTAATCTGGGTTTGTGTTATAATCTGCTCAAACTTCTGTTTCTATCTATTTTTCAACAGTCAAAACTTTCGGTCTGATTTGTTGTCTGCAGAGATGTTTCTTGTTTCTTGTTTCTTGAGCATTTTAGTTCCATTTCTTTGACATGAAGGTTGTGGACGCGCTTAGACCGTGTTTGCGGTGGTTTTGTTCTAACATCCGGCTTTTAGAGCACTGTTATTTGTGTTTAACTGTTATTTTCTTGCCGACTCTGTTAAAAACTACTTTCTCTTTATTTTGGCAGTTACTTGCCTTTTTCTTATCCTAAAACGTTGTAGAATTTACCACTTTTCTTGGAATATATGAATTTTGTTTTATATCTAGCAATATTATGCTTCTCTCTCTGTTTCTTTTTACTGGTGATTTTCTTGCTGAGCTAGTGGGTTTCAATTTTGATAGTCCTTCTTCTGTGTAAAGTGAATTACGTCATAGCTTACATGATAAAAAATAAGTTCTGAGGAAAAATGAATAAAACTTGTTTTTGCCTTGCTATATAATCTGTGCTTTTGGTTGCTAAAGGTCTTCTCTGGTTTCTAATTACATAACTATTATTAGTTTCACCAGTGGATGATTTTTTAAAAGGTAATGCTGATTTCACTCTATAAGATATTGAGAGTTTTGACAGCTACACCTCCTTGTTATATGAAAGAAATCCTTATCAGAGTGCGCATCTGTTTGGCCTTATCTTTACCCTTTCTTTTGACCCTTTCTAAATTTGACTCACTTTGAGTTTGAATCTCGTGATTTCTAGAGCAATTGAATGGTCCTCTTCCCTTTTCTAATTAGCTTTCCCTTCCTTTGTTTTGTGGGAAAGAATTCTAAAATAGGAAAAAATAATTAGTTCTTTCTTTCTTTTGCACCTCTAGAAGTTGCGCGATCCTTCCAAATCACAAGACTGGGATATGTTGCGTGATTGCTACAAATTGTTCTGTTGCGGTGTATTGTAAACATGATTCATTACATACAAAAATATCCTTGATTTCTTGTTTTGAGTATGAAAAGACGAGTGAGCATTTAAAACTCTTCCACAGTGATTAAGTCCTTGCAGCCCTTCATTTAATTAGCGTCTTAATTGCGCCTGGAGTGTTGGTGGTGGTGGATCCTAGCATGATTTTAATTTTATTTCTCTACATGGAAACATTCACAGAAACTCCTCGGTGGCCTGAAATCTTTTTATTATAGATTGCCTCATTATGTGATTTTCTCTGCTACATCTTCATTTATAAGACCTGGATTTGGCAAACTGTTAAAATTTATTTCTCGCTTTATTTAATCAACATTAAATCAACGTTGACAATTTATCCTACTATGCAGGTTGTAGACAACAATTTTTTTCTGATATTTAAAGCATCTGCAGCCATCAAAATGAAGATTGACCATCCAACAAAACGGAAGTGTAGAGCTTTAAGCATTTGAGGAAGGGGTAATCAGGAAGAGCTAGGAAGCATTTTTACAGCTGCAAATTTTGACCATCATTATTCTAATCAATATCTCTCCGGTGAGCAAATAATTTCCTTTTAGATGCAAACGTCCCAGAAACACCCAACTTCATCTGGTATCCATTTATACCACCAGCCTGTGCAAGACATCGATTCCTACACTCGTTACCAAGTATTGCAAAGCAATTCTTGCCATGAAATCCATGATAGCAGCAGTCAGGGAACCACTATTTCATTTGAGCCCAGCAAGGAGCAATACTTTACCCTTGAATCATCCCCACAAATCAATGATCTCATAGGTTGTGATTCTCCTTCCTATGCTAGTGTATCGTCCAATTCCAATAGGAGTCCTTTTTCTCCACATGCTTCTCATTCATACCATTCAGATCAGCATCAGTCCTCTGACAACAACTATGGATCACCAACAAGTGCAAACTCTAGTGCTGATGAGAGCTATGAGTTGAAGCACAAGCTTAGAGAACTTGAGATTTCATTGTTGGGGCCTGATTCAGATATTGTTGACAGTTGTCAGTGTTGCTACAAGGGAAGCCACCACGGAGCATCTCCAATGGCTAAGTATAATTGGGATCAGATTGTAGATATGATTCCAAAACTAGACTTGAAAGAAGTCCTCAGTCGGTGTGCACAGGCTGTATCTGATGATGATATTGAAACAGCGGTGGGATTTATGAATAAAGTATTGCCAAAGATGGTATCAGTAGGGGGTGATCCAATCCAGAGGTTAGGGGCCTACATGTTGGAGGGTCTAAGAGCAAGATTGGAGTCTTCAGGGAGCCTAATCTACAAAGCCTTGAAATGTGAACAACCAGCAAGCAAAGATCTCATGAGTTACATGCACATCCTGTACCAGATTTGCCCATATTGGAAGTTTGCTTACGTATCTGCCAATGCTGTCATTGGAGAAGCAATGCTAAATGAATCAAGAATTCACATAATTGACTTCCAAATTGCACAGGGCACTCAGTGGATGCTGCTTATTCAGGCTCTTGCATCTCGTCCAGGTGGACCACCTTTCATTCGTGTAACTGGTGTCGATGATTCCGAATCCTTTCATGCAAGAGGTGGAGGACTTGAAATTGTAGGAAAACGCCTCTCAGATTATGCCACATCTTGTGGAGTGCCATTTGAGTTCCAAAGTGCTGCAATGTCTGGATGCGAGGTTGAACTAGAAAACCTTGTAGTTCGTCCCGGGGAAGCTCTGGCCGTGAATTTCCCTTTTATTTTGCACCACATGCCAGATGAGAGTGTGAGCACAGAGAACCACAGGGACAGGCTATTAAGACTGGTGAAGAGCTTGTCACCCAAGGTTGTGACCCTTGTTGAGCAAGAATCCAACACCAACACTTCCCCCTTTTTCCAAAGGTTTGTTGAGACCTTCAGTTATTACAGTGCTATGTTTGAGTCAATAGACGTGGCCCTCCCCAGAGAGGATAAGCAAAGGATCAGTGCAGAACAACACTGTGTGGCTCGTGACATTGTTAACATGATAGCTTGTGAGGGGCCTGAGAGGGTGGAAAGGCATGAACTGTTCGGGAAATGGAGGTCAAGATTTTCAATGGCTGGTTTTGCACCATGCCCTTTGAGTTCCTCAGTCACTAATGCAGTTAGAAATATGTTAAGAGAATTCAATGGAAACTATAGGCTAGAACATAGAGATGATGCACTCTATCTAGGATGGAAGAGAAGAGCCATGTGTACATCTTCTGCTTGGAGATGTTACTGACTCACTGTCATAGATATATCTATATGCATCTTCTCCTTCTTCTTTCTTTTCTTTTATTATCAACAGGAGGACTAGCTAGCAAGATAGTTAGGTATATTTCGAGAACTTTTCCTTAAACGTTTCTAGAAAAGAAAAGAAAAACAAATAAATTAGTTTTAATTTTTTTATCCTAAAAAACTTTATAAAAAAGACTTTATTTATATTGCATCCTTTTAACTTTTGTGGGTTACACAGCAGAGTCTTCGAACTTGTTGTGCATGTCAATACTAGAATCAACGAAAAAGAAAACTCAAATAGTTATCAAAACGGCCTTTTCTTTTGTAGTTTTAGAGTTGAAGCTTTTGCTCATTTTGTTCACAACTTTTTCTTTTACTTCATTTAGTTATTTATTTTTATCTAAAGAAAGGGAAGAGATGTTAACCAGAACACAAAGAAAAAGAAGAAACACAATATATCGTTATATTCTTAGAATAATTCAGTTAATACAAAAATTGTTCAATTTATTTATTTAATACAAAGTTTCTCTCAGTTCTAAAATTGAGAGGAGCCAAAGCAAATTGTGGAGGAATTTTAGTTATCTCTGTTTTCCTTCCCTTCTATTTAAAATGTTATTAAACTGAACTAGAAAAACTTAAAAAAAATCTCTACAAGTAAGCATTATAGTAAACTTTAAAAAGCTGGTTAAAATATCAGAAGTCGTGGACAAAATATACCTAACCATGGTTTTAACAATTTCCATTTTATTGGGTATAAGATGATAATCTTTTGAAAAAACAGTTTAATAAAAAAGTTAAGTCAAAGAATTTATGATGCCAAAACATGAAGGATCTCTGATTCGTTTCCTGCCATGTAAAATCGTGTTGCAAATTTATTTTTCAATCATTGATGTTGACTAATATTATTATAAAATAGCTATTTTAACTTCATTTTATGTGGTTAAATTAAAAGTACATTAGACTTTTAAGATGTTGATATCGACCTAAATAAGCATATGTAAGCGGTAATTCATTAAAGACAATACAAATTTAAGGCCTCGTTTGAAGATTTTTGTCCATAATATATCCAATTATTGAAAATTCTTTATCCCTTCTCTCAACATAAATTAGACTTGTAAAAACAGGTTTGGTTTAATAGATTGACTCAAAAAGTATACAAATTGAAGTAAATTAAATAAAAAAAATATGATATAAATTAAATCGTTTTTTTTTGTTCAGTTTCACCTATAATCTAAATATACTTAAAACAATTTAAATTATTTTTCTTTAATTTTTATAATATTTTAAATTAATAAATTTTCCTTAACTTTTAAAATACGTGAATGTTCTCTCTCTTCATATTTAAATGAAATTTTAATAGCGATTGTTTATCATCACAGAATTAGAAAAAATCAGTAAAAATAATTAAATCATTTAAATTTAACTTTATAATAACGATTTTTACAACGGGAAAAAAATTAAATCCAGTTACTGTAGTGAAAATATATTAAACTGCTTGAGAGGAGCTTATCACTGGACTATATCATATCAAGGCCTGTAAAAAAAACGGGGCAAGACTATTACTAAAACATATTTAGTTATTTAACTGAATATAACTAAATATTTATTGTTGTTGTGATAATGTATTAAAAATTTAACCATTATGAGCTAATCAAATTAATCTTATAGGTTATTAAAAGATAAATTTATGTCACACATTTAAAGGTTTTGCTGCAAAGTTGTAATTGGATTTTACGGAAGTGACATTATTAGATCATAAAAATATGTTTATAAAGAAATTAATCATTAACTATTGGTAGACTTTTATGTAGGTCAGCACATCATGTAAATCAAATTAAGCCTTTTTAAAAAAAGTCTTTATAATAGACCAGTCATTTATTTTTAACTAAGATAAAACTCCAACTTAAATTACTTAACCTATTTTAATCTACATTTGCATTTTTCTAAATTAGAGAATTATGTTCACCAATTCGAAAGTAAAAAACCAAAACCAAATTTCACTAAAATTACAGAAATTAAAACTAAATTTGATTGAAAAGTATAAGAATTAAAACTATGGTCAACTTGTAGATAGTTTGAAACGGATTTTTTTTTCCTCAAAACTATGGAACACAACTTTTTGAATTAAAAAAGAACCACTCCGAGTGAAAAACAAATTGTATCGTCAAATAAAAATTCCATTTCAGAATAACAACATTGATCTAAATTTAAAAGATAAAAAAATCCAAAGAAGTATTTTAAAAAATGAAAAGAAAGTTGAATGATAAATAAAGGATGAAAAAAAAATAGATATCATGAAATATTAAAAGAAATTATTTCCAACTAAAGAAATTTAAATAATCTCTCCTTTTTTCGGGTTTTGTCCTAAATTTAAACAAATAAGATGAGGCATGTTGGACCTTGCATAGTTTGAGATTCAGGTTTGGAACCATTGATTTGGCAAATTCTCCATTGAACCGTTATTATGGGACGCAGAAGCAAGGGAGGTCCACGAACCTTGTCATGCAAATCTCAAGCAAAAAAGAAGAAAAACAACAACACTAATTAATTAAATAAAGAACACTATTTTTCTATCATTCACATCCCATGTTTCGTTTCATTTTAATGCATTATACCAACAAATTGTTTCGCTCTATCTCCCCAGTACCAATTCATATCTGCACTGACAGGTAACCAATGTCTTCTTTCCATATTTTCATTTCCCAACAAATAATACTAACCCTTTTCAAGTTCTTAAATTTCAATTATATTATTAGCCAATAAAAACATGTAATCTAGAAACTCAATGTTCAATTTTGATAAATGACCCTCTTGCTATTCCATGTCTGATGCTAGCTTTCATGAATTCTGTTCTTATTATTAGATAAAGATAACAATGCCATATATCATCCACATGAAATGTGCATGCATTATATTTATAAGTTTCATCTTGATACAAAACTCTCTTCCTTTTTTTTTGGTTAGGAAAGTAAATCATTTTCAATGTTTTGTTGAGGATGAAGCATTGTTATTCACCCAAAAACAAAGAGGAAAAGAGAAATGTGGGGTTTTAAGAAGAGAGGTTACAAGGGTGAGTGAGTGAGCATGGAGGAGTTTTCAGGAAGGGGAGAGTTAAGGAGAATGCAGAGGGAGCAAGAGAGAGAGAGGAGGCGCATCCGTGACAGGCAGAGGAGACAATCAATGACTCAAGAACAAAGAGAAAGACATCTTGCAAGGCGCAGGAGAAACTATCAACTCAGAAGACAAAGAGCTGCAAATGCTCATCTTCCATACACTTCTTTTCCTCCATTTCAACCTCCAGAATCAAGTGCTTGTGAAGCCAGCACCAGTGATGAGCTTCAGGGTTTGCCTTCTCCAACCTTTGCAGAATATGGAATCTTTCCTCAAGTCATTTCTTTCCCTCATCATGACCTCAACCTAGGACAACAAATGTTAGATATGGGAACCAAAGTAGTTGAAGGTGATTATTCTTATGTTCACATTACCATGTTTTTGTTTTTGTTTAAGTTAACAAATTCATGTTTCATTTTTTTCCTTATGCTGTAATGCAAACAATAGGATCATCAGTCCCATTGGAATGTTTAGTTTGTAAACCAGGCAATTCACCTACGAGGATGCGACTAAATCATGTCAGAGGTATTGCGCGAAACCTGACACATTTAATTGTTGATCCTCCTTGTACTCGAGAAGTACTAGCTAAGGAACATCAAGATGTATCAGTTGGTAAGTTTGGTGAGTGGTTTTAATGGAAAAATATATTGTTAGCACCTTTAAGTGTTATTGCTTTGATTGTTCAGGTAGCACAACAAAATCATTGCGTTTGAATTGTGTGAAACGTCTTGCCCGATCCAAAAATTCTCATTATAAAGAGAGTGCATATCAGAAGGACCTTAAGTTTCCAGCAGAAGGGTTCAATTACTTGCCAGCAGGAACTTCATAGTCTCTTCTGATATAAAATTATTGTTGGGTCAAACGTATATTCCAAACAGTTGCTGTGAATATAATTGATGCATGTAGAAAAACTATACATGAATGTAATTTATGCATATAGAAAAACTTAACTTTGAGGATTGAGTAATATTTTTTTGCTAAAATAATCATATCATAGATTTCAGGTAGATGTTTGTTAGGACAATGATAAATGGTGATAGATTTTACATTACTCTGTTTTTTTATTTATTATTGGCATGTTCTTGTTATATTAGATAAGTACAAGATAAAACTTTGTTTTTCTCTCCCTACTCTTACTTTGTCATAAAGTTGAGACTGGTTTCAATTTCCGGGTTCACAATTTAACCAAAGCCTAGTAACATTCTTTCACATTATGCAAATTTTTTTAACAGATTTTGATGTTATGCATTCCCTACATTATTTTTTCCCTTCCATTTCTATCATTTCTGGTAACATTTTAACTTGAATCAAACATTTTATGGAGAAAATGGCTAATACAATGAAGATTAGTTTGTTCACTAGTAAGTTTTTATAATGCATAGTTTAAAATTTACCTATAGTTATCATCTTAAAATTGTGAAGCTATTAAATGAACTTGATGAGCAAATTAAAGAAAACAAAAAAATATTATTTATAAAAAGAGCGACATTTATGATAAGAGTTTTTTATAAATAAAGTTTTGTGTAAAGATATCTTTGATATAGAAAGAGGATCATGAGAGTCATTGGCAAAGAGACCGTATAATGCATTATGTTGGGATTGAAGAACATGAAATGGCGATAAGTAAGATTATTTTGTAGTTATTGGAATTATTAATGAAGAGTTTGGATGTTATAAAAAACAATGAGATTTTCAGTTTTGAGTATAAGGAGATTATTAGAGACTAACAATATTATTTATAATCTAATAAGGTTGAGGTTGAAATGTTTGTGTAATATAAGGGTTGGAATGAGGGTATTGTGGATAATAATTTCTCTATAAAGAAAATGAAGTGGCTAAAAGTAAATACAAGATAATAAGATTTTCCTTTATAATCGAATCACTTCAATATTGTCTCCTTTATAAATATTATCATCTCCTAATATTTTCATGTGTTTTGTGTTTCGTTTTAAGGTGTTTATTTTAAAGAGAAAGAAAAAATATGTTTAAAGTGATGTAAATATAAAAATTATTGAAAATAATAATAATATGAAAAGAATAATTTTTATAGCTAATTATTATATTTAACTATTGATTTATATATTAAAAAAATCCCATTAGCATATTAAATAAATATTAAAGATTTAAAAATATTTTAAAATTTATTAGAATAAAATAAAAAAATTATAATTTATTGGAATAACATTATTCGTTTCATTCTATTTTATTTCATAGAAGAAACTAGTATTTTATTTTTGAAAATGTTAAAATATTAATGTTCTTTATAAATTGTTGAAAGAAAACAAAAAAATATAACAAAAGACGCTGAACAAACGGCGCATAACCATTCTATTTTTAACATTAGATTTAAAAATAGATGGAATATGATTCAACAAACCTTTTTACAAGAATTATTATTTAAGAAAAAAATATTTTGTATAAAAATTAAGTTAACTTATTAACAGAGAAATTTTTTCATATAATTTTTTTAATTTTTAACAAATTTAAATTTAAATGTTTTATAAATAAATTTGTCCAACTAGATAAATATATAAGCTATATTTAAAATATGGATACTCATAAAATGTTAGAAATAAGGAGGTTGGGAATTTTTTAAAAGCAAACTCACAAAAATATGGCTAACAATAAGTATAATATTTAAGTGTTTTTCGGAAAAAGAAAGATAGCGTACAAAGATAACAACTATAATTGTACTGCAAATCAATTTATATAAATTTTACTAATAAATTACTATAAAAAATGGTTACGTTTTTTTAATTATATTTGTTCTGTAAATTAAAGATGTAGTTTTGTTTTTGTCAACTGAAATTTGTTGTAGAAGAAAGAGGGAGGCCCATGGGCCCAAATGACCAAAGTGTAGTATTTATAAGCAAACTCATCCCTAATTCCAAACCACGCTTCAATAGGCATAGCATGGGAAACTCTCTTCTAAACCTAGTTTCACTCTGGTGCCGCCTCCCTCTCTTTTCTTCAATATTTCCGTTACCTTTATGATGTTCTGAATCCAAAATGTGGCCGATGAGGATAACAGTTATAAGAAACACCATCTTTCGGGACTGAATGGCTCATAAAGCCTTGCTGTTATTCTGCAATTCTGAGGCTATTTATTATTGTTATTTTTATTTTTTTCTTATGATTTTTGTTTTGTGGAAATGACTTTTGATATAGGGATTGAGGGTGTTGTGGATTTCTTGGGTTTAAAATCCTGTTCTTGTTTTCGTGATCCTAATTGAAATTTTGGTTATTGATTTGTAATTTGTTGTGGTGAGGCTGCATGTACCAAGGGAAGGGTGGGAGCTAAAAGCTGTACCCTTGATCTTGAATTTGCCATTGCGGCTGTAGCTAAATCAAACCCACTTTAGAAGCTAACTGGCCGGTCGTTGTGATTTCCTTTTGGAGTCTGTCAACGGATCTGCTTACCGAGCTTCTGACATTCTCAAACCCACTCACTTCAGTTTTTAGTTCTTTTTTTTTGTGCTTTTTGTTTTGTAATGAGAGGGTGAGAAGAGGAAAATAAGTTTTGGATTACGCTTTTTTCGAAGATCCCTCTCTTACATAAAACACCTAATGGTCACTTTCCAGGCAATCTGCCTTGATTTTCCAGCTGATTGCGTCAATAGGTGCCTACAAATACATACTGTGTTTTTCTTTTGATTTCAATTTTCACTGAATCATCGTTTCAATCGGATGCTTATTGAATTTCTTCTTACCAAGCTGCTCCAATAAATGTTTAACCTAACATCAATCGTTCTATGTCTTTTAAGTCTGTCCAAATTACATAGCCAGTGTCGATGATGATAACATTCACCAATACCATCTTTCGGGACTGAATGGCATTTCATGCCTTGCTGTTATTCTGCAATTCTGAGGCGTTGGCTATGTAATAATATTTTAAAAAATTAATATTTTATACCATAACTACATTAGAATTTCTAAAATAATATTCTATTTTTAGTTATACCCATCATATAAATTTAGGGGTTAGGTCCCCTCATAAATTTCACCAAAATCTAAATCTGGAAATTTTTGGATTTTGAAAGACTGAGCGTACTTAATTTTGTGAACATACTTTAGCATGTAAAGACACAATGTTTAGGAGTCATAAACTAAAAATACAAATTCAAATATCAAACAAACATTTTATGCATAATCTTTGGATGATATATTAATACACAAAACATAATAATAAAACATAATGATGCTAATAGCAATACTTTATCTTTGGATATAGAACCAAAACTAATAACACATTCTCGTTACCAACAATTATATCCATTATACTTTATCTTTGGATATAGAACCAAAACTAATAACACATTCTCGTTACCAACAATTATATCCATTATACTTTATCTATCTTTGGATATAGAACCAAAACTAATAACACATCCTCATTACCAACAATTATATCCATTAATTATAAAGACAACTAATCAACCTTTTGAGTGATCTAGAAATGTTTTCTAATAATAAATTTTATTTTAATCATAAATAAATCATTTAGCATTTATTTTATAGGCAATTGATTTAAAATTCATTGATAATTTTGAATTAAATGAAACATACAAATTTGATCATGATGATTAACAAATCTATCATAACAATGTCATATTTGGTACCAATAATGAACTCGTGAGGATTAATCATAAGAAAGATTTAAATCAAAAGAGGTAAAGAATGTTAATATGAAAATAAATGTACTTAAATAATAATTAAGTCAAGACACCAACGGTTATATTTTTATAAAATGACCTATAATACATATTTTCAGTTTGGTTATTTCACATCTACCAGCCTGAATCTAAATACAACATAAACCAATGAGTTTTTCTTTAAATTATATTATATACTACACGCCATCGGCCTCCTTTGATCTGTTTAAATCAGGTCCATAAAATGAAGAAAAATCAATACTAGCTTCCATTTAGAGTTGAAAAATACCCTACTAGATAGTTCCTTACGATATAGATATGACAATAATGGGAGAAATGCAACTGCTAAGAAATGTAGACCGACTTATGTACAGGAGCCGCATTCAACCTTGTGGGATTCAAGGACATGTCTTGCAGCTTCCATGGCTACTTGTCCACTGACATAGTGCTGCCGACACACTGGCATGTAGACATCAACTCCACCAATCAATTCAATCTGCTTATCCTGTGTCTTCCTCAGGGTAAACGAAGCAGGTTTTTTACATATCTCACAGGTAGCAGTTAACTTGGTTACAGAATCAGCAAGGGGTATTATATCAATAACAGAACCAAAGCTCCTCCTACCAGTAAATGCAGAAACACCATCAGCTGGATAATATAAAAATTAAACCATAACCTACTTATAAAACCCCTGGTGAGACAGCTATAGACAAGTACAAACAAATAAACTTTAGATTGAACAATTCAAGATTATGCTTGAAATTAAGCTTCATTCAAATGTTGGAATTAGCTCTAATCAGGTCGTGAAAATCAACTTTGAAGTTCCAAAAGACATGTTATGGAACAGATTTAGTTATATTCTTGATCAATTCAAAATTTTAACAGGGTCATTTATTTATACTGGAACTTCACCAGATCAAGACTTGAGACAACACCAAGTCAATTTGATTTGTTGACATCATAAATTGAGTTAACATTATATTTTGCTGTATATACTTCAAATAAATATCAATACTACATAAATATAATATTGTGTTATGCAAAACATTGTCCCTTGACTAAAAAAAAACTATTAACATATACTTTTTTGAAGCATGTATAAGGCTTTTGAGAAAGTTAGAACATAAAAAAATAACTCAAACTCTTTTCAAAATATAATCTAATTGTTGAAACCCGAACCAATCAGAATAAAAATTTATGCCACACGAACACGCCTAACAAAACTAACTTGGCATGTCATTACAAAAGCATCTGAAAGTAGGCTTTATTCCAAATCCAACCCCACCAAACAAAATGGAAAGTTAGGCTTTGTTACCTCATGTAGTTCCCATCTAATCCTGAAACTATTACTGTTTTTCCATCATCATCAGCAGCTTGACGGCAGAATTCATAAAGGTCATCAAAGAATTGCGCTTCATCAACACCAATCACATCCAGCTGTCATCATATATCAGTGGTGAGAGTCAAAACAAAATGCAGGCAGTAAACTAGTATACCTTAGACATGGAGGGGGTAAAATAAAATTATCAACAGCCACAGATCACATAGTCCAATCATATACTTACCAATTAGAATCCATGTACACAACCACACATTGACTTTTCTTCTGTATAAAAAATAAATACAAATCATTAACTACCTGTTCAGAACATCAAACTACGATACCTTCTCATAAGCATCAATTCCAAACTTCTGCTTGAATGATGATAAGTTTGTCAGTGCCCAACATGGTAATTTTGCACCATCATGTGTAACAATTGAATCTAATCCATATCTTGTATCCTTGCTAGATTTAATTACAGCTACATTTCTGCATAAAAGAAACATAAAGTTTTAACATTTACTTCATGAATCATGATATTTCTAAACCATTCAGTGAGTTTCCTGGAAAATAATCAAATATAACAATTAAGATCTCACGTGCTATACATCGAGAGCTATCACAGCAGCAACATAAGCTTCACATATAATTCTATCAGAGTATTAAACATCAAGAATTAACTTTCCTTGCTTCCCAAAAGAGATAAAAGTATGAAACTGAAACCACTTATATCTAACAACTAGGTGTGACTCAATTGGAAAATTGCGCTCAAGATGAGCAGACTTTAGACACGTTATAGGAATTCAAAAACCAACTAGAAGCAACTCATGTTATGGCCCATGCAGGCAGGCTTAAGATCTCTATAACGATTCAAAACCCACTGAAGCTCCTTATGCTCAGGGCCAAGCCAACATTGCAATGCGGGGGGTGTGAGAGGACACCTCATTGTCTTACCAAAAAATACTTGCTTCCATTAGAGAAATTTTATACAGGAGACTGTTCTCTTTGGTAAGGGCACAACAATAAAATCATAAAAGGCAATATGTTATGAGTTCCACAAACAGTAAATTTATTTAGAACATTCAAAAAAGGTCAACTAGGTATGTTTCAAAGAGAATATAAAGAACTGGATCATACTAACTGACATGTATACAATATATCTATTCATAAATTTTGTATACATGCCTAGGAGGGGTTGAGTTTTTTTCTGCAAGGCTTGACCTCAAAGCTGAAAATATTCGACTAGTGATGACTGCAACCAATATGGCATTGCAAAAAAAAAGTATTTCCAATTCAAAGTACAAAACACATAAGGACTTTGGGCACCTGTAACACTTAAATGTACAGTTCAGCAAATTTAACTAAGGAAACTGAATTGCATCGACAAATCCTTGAGGTGGCAGTTCATACACCATATAAGAAATGTTCCCAACACTATTAACTGGAATTCAAACAATTAACCAATATTCACAGTGGAATTGAAATACACAGAAAGCTGCATAAGCCACACCAGCGACCTAGCATAGGTATAGTGAAGATCCAGATTAGAATTTCAGAATAAGAAAAATTATTGTTACAGCACCAATGGTTGCAAGCATGACACACCTATAACTCGACTTGACAATCTACATTCAACAACCAAATACTCAAGCAGAAAAATTAAGATAAACAACAAACAAACAAATTCTTCAGGTAAAAGGGTGTTGCTTTTTAATTATAAAACTAAACATAAATAGAGAAGAAGAGTCAACCTGCCGTTGGCGGTTTCCAATTGAATCCGACGAAGGAGCGAGGTGGTTTTTCCAGCGAACATGGGCCCCACTATGACGTGGATCTCACCGGAGGAAGGTGGCGAGGGCTCCGTTTGCAAGCTTCGATTTTGATTGGTGCAAGTGAACTTATTGGACAAAAAGGGTGATGGGTTGAGGCGGAGAAGACGATTGGGAATTCGACGTGGGTTGTTGCGGAAAGTTAATCGAGCTGTGGATTGAGAAGGTAGTGAAAACAGAGGAAAAGGAGAGGCTTTGGAAGATAAAGCTGAAAACTTTGGGTTGAGAAGGGACTTCATGGTGTGAAGGGGTTTAAGGGTTTTGGCACTACCAACACAGTTGGAGGGAAATCTCGTGGGAACACACTCCCAATGCTAAAATCTTACCTGAACTTGTAATGTGTTTCACCATGCCTATACTCAAAATTAATTTTGAACGGTTAAAATCCGAATGGTTTTATTCTTAAAATTAATAATAAAATTAGGAGTAAAGGAATGATTTTACTCCTTCAAATTATATGTCACTATTATTATATTTATCTGCATTAAGAAACCTTAATATGTTATTGAAAATTTTCAATTATTTTATTTTATAAGTCTTCAAAATTAAAATTAACTATCTAAAATGGGAACTAATACCAAGAAAAAAAAGTTTAAACCACATATATTTTAACTATTTATATAAAGATTATTTTAATTTCATTTAAGTAGTATGTTAATGATATCTAATGTCTTAGAACTTTCTAAATCGTTTTGAACTAAGTGTATCAAATCTTAAGTCAAAGATTATTTAGGTTAGTGTATCATGTTAACTTTAATCTAAATTTGTGAATTGTATATATACTATGATATTATGTATTTGACTTATACCGGATTTAGATGAGTTTTTTTTTGTGTTGATGGCTATAGAAAAAGTGTTTATATAGGAATTAAAACGAGAAATATATGAAAACTACAACTTAAAATATGTAATGACTAAATTAATAATTAAATATTAACTTTTTTCAGTGCACGTCAATAAATAATTAAGGTACTGTTATTTCAAAGGTATGTGTTGTATACTTACTCTATTTAGTTTTTTTTATAAAATACAAATTCAACAAATGTAATACCTAAATAGCATTATATTATTTTTATAATTATACACATAAACTTCATATAAATTAGACATCGATAATAAGTTATTTATAAGTATGAAATAGTTTTAATGCAACAGAAAAACGGTAAATTATCTTTCCCGAAACAGTTTTTCTCTCTAAAAATAATTGTTTTCCTTTTATACATATTATTGTGTTAATAGTTAAAAATTACCATGATACTTTCGTGTTAAGTCATTCATATATAAAAAATCTATGCATTAAAATAAATTATATATTTAAATATTAATTTCATCAAATCTTATAAACTTACGTGATGAAAATTTTCAATTCATGCCTTTTGTGGAAAATGTTTATGTTCTTAGATATGGTTAGTTTGTATGCATGTTTAATTTTTAAGAAGATTAGAAATAATAGTAATATTATGTAACATAATAACAAAGTCAAGATGGCCGAGTTGGTCTAAGGCGCCAGTTTCAGGTACTGGTCCGAAAGGGCATGGGTTCGAATCCCATTCTTGACAAGTGATTTTAGTTTTTTAAATATAATAAATCTATTTTTATTTTTTTTTTATTTTTTATTTTTTTTTTTCAGTTTCACCACTATTTGATTTCTTTTCTCATAATTTTCTAAAGTATCATGTTTGTTTTAGTATTTTTTTTTTCTTTCACGAATCACGAGTACTTTGTTTTGCCTTTTATTTCCAAGATAACTTCTTCTATGTTTAAAATTTAGGAGGCACCTAAACGTTGTTTGGTTTGTTCTTTTGTGAAAGTGATTTTTCTTTTTGAGCATTCTTTTTAACTTGGTTGGTTTGTTTTTGTCAATCGTTGTAGTTGCAATGCAAGTCTTTTTTTCCTACTATTTATAAGCCCAAGACAATGAAGTACTAACTTAATACAACTTCTTTGTTGGCCTCCAAATAGACACCAAAAGAAAACCAATTTTTACAAATTTGTCCCACTTTTTCTAATTTTCATCTAAGTACACCAACACATTTGTTATTTTAGTGTTTCGGTTGGTTGGTTTGTTTTTGTACAATTTTAATTGCTCTAAGTTTTCTCTTTGCTATTTGTAAGCTTAAAATAATGAAACACTCTCATATTGAAAGTTCTTTGTTGGCCTTCAAGTAAACACAATTTCAAAGTCATTTTTCCTTATATCAAGCATTCTTAATTTCAAGAGAAGAGAAATATATTAAGAAGTGACTTTAAATTTAATTAATTATCACAATTTAGTCAATTTGAGATATTCCGTATATATCTGTCACATCAAGACATGCAGTGAGATTAAATATTTTTTTATGGTCCAAAAGTAATTTAATACATGATTTCCCAAATTCCAAAAGAAAAAAAAAGTAATAAACAAAAAAGAATAAGAAAAATAGTTGATTTGAAGTCAAAAGGGTTTAACTACAAACAAAGAGATTTTTTTTTTAATTAAATACTAAAACAAAATTCAAAATAATCATAAGGAACACATGAAACAATGTGGTTTAATAAAGATAATTAAAGTTCAGAGTTTCATATTTCTTGCTTCGTAGTATTGTACCTGAAAGTGTAAAATTAAAGGATCACATCACTGTAGTAAGAACTCAGATTTTAGATACTCAAACAAAAGAATATTTTGTTTTTGTTACAAACTTAGTATCTCTTTTTTTTCTTCTACATTTTTACACACACACAAAAGAGAGTAAAAGATAACATTTAAAGTTATGTGATGAGGGGTCCTCTTTAAATTCCGAGTTACCTTTTAAATGCTCTACGGCAAGAATTATAAGTTGTTTCTGAAATGTCTTTGTCAACAACCATGTCTGCAAATATGGTTGATTAATACCACACTTTATTTCCACTTTCAGTTTATAAGTAGCCACAATTCACAAGTTAAAAACCCCTAATGTACACATATCTTGAAAAGTGGGGACAATAGTCATGTTATAACATTAATTAATTATACCAAGTTCCAATTCATTATCTTTTCGCAGGGGACCAACCATTCAATGCTTTTTGGTAGAGGGAAAATGGATAAGATAAGAGACAAATAAATGAGAAAAAAAATTCAAAATGTGTTTGGAGAAAAAATATTAAAAATTTGACTTTATTATTTATTTTATTTATCTTCTATTTACATTTTCCTATAAAACGGATTCTTAATTTAGATACACACGTGAAACTTATGTTATGGTGTGTCTAGATTTCTAACTATCATTCCCATCTCAGAAAATTATCACATCGAAATGCATTAACAACAACCAAAAGTTGCGTTTTCTTTTTACATTTTAAGGAAATTATAAAAATGAATAGATTTTTCACAACTTAGATTAATCATATCTAAAAATATGACTACTTTTTAAATAATACAAATTGTATTTTGAACTATTTTCTTTTTAAAAAATTAAGTTCTGCGAGACTTTAACCATTTTTAATTAAAGTTATATTTTAAAACATAATTTCATAATTTGAAAAAAATTATTAAAAGATAAATTCGTATCCTAAGATGATAAAGTGGGTTGAAAGTCAACAACCAACCCGTTATCATTTAGATATTAGTGTAACTTTTTGAATCTATAAGTCTATACTAACTCAGTGCGTCTAACCAGTCCATCTGATGGATCATGAATTCTGATCTAATTTGTGTCTTTCTTTATTTTGATTCTTTTAAAATAAAAATTATGCTTTTAAAATTAAAGTGATTGTAGTCAATGTTTTATATAAAACATTATTTACATTAATTTTTTTATACACATTCATTGAAATATTGTTGATAGGATGAATTATCAATTTCAATCATAAACCTTTAGTGTTTTATGATTTTGATGGATGAGTGGCGAGTTGAGATAAACAGATAGAATTGGTCTGTTTTGCCACCTCTACTAAAACATTGGTTACAAAACTTATATAATAATAATGATAATTTATTTAAATTTTTTAATTTGAAAAAATAACTCTGAAATGTGAAAAATAAAGTCAATGGTTGCTTCAGAGATCCACGTGAGACCTTAATGGAGGTGATCCAAAATACACCTATAGTTTCTGCTGCTTTAACATTGCATTAACGTCAAACTACATTTTTTTTTCAGGGATCTCCCTGAAAAAAAATTACTCCTTGGACCAAAATAATAATATTATCTAGAAGAAGCATAAAGGGATGAATATTAAATTCATTTTTATTGAATATAATGAATATGTTTGCTTCTATTAGTAAACAATAAAAAGAGAATATTAAAACTCATTAATACAAGAATAATTAACTTTAGTATATTGATAATACTGTTATAAAGTTTTACTAACTTAATTATTTTTATATATATAATTAAGTTAAAATAATTTAAAGATTTTTTTTATGAATATATATATATATGTATATATAATTATGTTTAAATTAAGTTATATTAAAAACTGTAGCGAGTACTATTTGGCTTGTAAGATCATTTAAATAGTTTGTCAATTTTTTTGGTGAGAAATGGTCCCGTGAGATGCTTGTTTTGAACTTCAAAACCAAAGATGGGAGTTACGAGTTCACTCTATTCTTTTACAATAGTTGTTTAGGATTCTTATTTTCTATAATAACTCTTTAAGGTTTTTACCTTAGTCAACACAAAAATTTAATTTTTGTATTTTAAGTATAACTTTAAGTAAACTATCTATTATTTTAGGACAATGATACCTACACCAATTTCATTTTTTACACCTAAAAAATACGTTATTTTATTAGAATATAATATTTTATTTTAAAGAACGGTATGTTTATTTTTTATTATTAGAGTGTTAAAGAATATGTTAATATCAAATTAATATTTTCCTCCTTTACTTTTCTTATAACATGTGTCGTTATTTACTTTTCATTCAATTGTCTGTATAAATTTGGTAAAGTCTATTTAGTGACCCATGTCACAGAACTTTAACTCCAGCAGGGTTTCGGCACTGCATGAAAACTGTTTGACTTGGAATCGGAGAAGTTCCATATACGTTATAGGGTTATTAATTATCAATTAATTTTCCTTGAAAACCATGCTCATCTTCTCTAGTTTTACATATTTCATTTTGAGTTTTTGACATGCAGTTCACTTCCATGCATCATCTGTAACCTGTGTATGTTTCAAGCAAGATGGAGGAAAGAGTAGCAGACAAGACCGAGTTCACAGAATGCTGGCATAGGACAACTGAATCACCTTACATCATGCGCCTTGCTTTATCTGCCGGCATAGGAGGTCTTCTCTTTGGTTATGATACAGGTTAATTACACTAAAAACACAAGCCTTGTTCAAATCATCTTTAGTATGTGTTGGATTCAGCTTGATTCTGAACGAAATTGATTTAATAATTAAAATATTTCTTTAACTTGAGACAAATCTGTGAGATAGTTTTCACAAGCAAACATGCAGTGAATGGTCATGGAGATGTTGCTTTGATCACTTTAGATGACATTTGTTTTGACCAAACTACTCACATGCAGGGGTGATTTCGGGGGCCTTGTTATACATCCGTGATGAATTTGACCAAGTTGACAAGAAAACATGGCTCCAAGTTAAGATTGTTTTGCTTTCTTCCGCTTGAAACTAATGGGGGTGGAGAGATTGATTGTTTTTATCCACTGTTCTGCAGGAAACCATTGTAAGTATGGCTGTGGCAGGAGCTATAATAGGTGCTGCATTTGGAGGTTGGATGAATGACAAGGTAGGGAGAAAGAGATCTATTTTGGTGGCTGATGTTGTATTCTTTCTTGGTGCTTTGGTTATGGCTTCTGCGCCTGCTCCATTGGTGATCATTCTGGGAAGAGTTTTAGTTGGTTTGGGAGTTGGAATGGCATCTATGACTGCCCCTCTATACATCTCTGAAGCTTCCCCAGCCAAGATCAGAGGTGCTCTAGTCAGTATCAATGGTTTTCTCATCACTGCTGGCCAATTTCTGTCTTACCTCATCAATTTGGCATTCACCAAGGTACACATATACACATGCAATTTGAATGGCACGCAGTTTTGAAGTTCATTAAACCTGAGTAAAGGCATTTTAAAAGGGTTATTTTGTGTCATCAATTTGATTTATTCATTTCAGGCTCCTGGAACCTGGCGTTGGATGCTTGGGGTGGCAGGAGTCCCTGCTGCGATACAGTTCATGTTAATGTTGTCCCTTCCTGAGTCTCCTAGATGGCTCTACAGACAGGTAATGCTTTTTGTCAAGCAACATGTTTTCCCTGCCATGCCATGAAAATTGAAATTTTCTGCCATTCATTTCAGAGATTCTTAATCTACAAAGAGTCTGTTTTCTTTCGGTAAGAAATAGTTGCTGGGTGACTGGTTTGAGTGTCATGCATAATTAAAAGTTTAATTAAAGTGGAACTTATGTTTTAGTCAATTTTTAACCGAGTTAAATCAATAATTTGCTTTTAATAAATCTTGTTAGGCATCAGCTTTAGCATTCAAACTAAGTTGGACTTCTAAAACTTCAACCATCATTTCTTATCACATCAGAGTTAAATTAACAATTTGGTCCTCGTGTATTACAATTTTTTTTATCTAATACATACATAAAAAGACATTAGCATACATAACCACAGAAAATCCAATACCATTGTACACTATGCTCTATCACAACCAAAACAGAATCACTTAATCTTTCTCATATTTCACATGCGCAGTACATATTCAGGTTATTTTTGAGCGATCTCAATTACTAAATGTGATGTGTGTATAAAGTACAACTAAATTAACTTGCATTGAGCATGGCTTCAAGTCAAACCGTGAACGATTAACAAAAGTCACAAATATGTCCTCAATTTTTCATAAATTTATCATGTGAACAAGTCGGTGACTTCTGATCCTGTATATTTCTAGTGAAGTATTTAATTTGTTTTCCACAGAACAAAGAAGAAGAGGCAAAGCACATTCTGTCAAAAATCTATCGTCCGAGTGAAGTTGAAGAGGAAATGAGAGCCATGCAAGAATCAGTTAAAACTGAGAGGGAAGAGGAAGGTCTGATTGGGCACAGTCTAGCACAGAAACTGAAGAGTGCGTTGGCTAATGATGTAGTTCGAAGAGCACTGTATGCTGGAATCACTGTCCAAGTGGCTCAGCAGTTTGTTGGCATCAATACCGTCATGTATTACAGCCCAACCATCGTTCAGTTTGCTGGAATCGCCTCCAACTCCACAGCTCTTGCACTTTCTCTGGTTACCTCTGGTTTGAACACTGTTGGCTCCATCTTGAGCATGGTTTTCATTGATAGATGTGGAAGGAGAAAGTTGATGCTTACATCCATGATTGGCATCATACTTTGCCTCGTAACTTTAAGTGCCATATTCAATCTAGCAGCTCATCATGCTCCTGCCATCAGTAAGCAGGACACCGTTAGCTTTGGTGCTAACTTTACATGCCAGCCTTACACAAAGGCCCCAAATTTCTCCTCGTGGAACTGCATGCACTGCTTGCAAGTGGACTGTGCCTTTTGTGCTAGCAGTGAGAGTGATGTAAGTTGTACTAACGTAGTTTATCTACAGATTTCTTTTATCTTTATTTTGATACTGATTAGAATAAAGATTTCTACATTTTGTCTTTATCTGGCAGGTTCTTCCTGGAGCATGCTTGGCAGGAGATAAGAGAATCAGAGGAATTTGTGGTGCAGAAAACCGTGTATGGTTTTCTGAGGGTTGTCCAAGCAAATTTGGAATTGTTGCTGTTGCAATACTTGGACTGTATATAATAGTGTACTCTCCTGGGATGGGAACTGTGCCTTGGGTTCTGAACTCTGAGATTTACCCACTGAGGTTCAGGGGTCTTGGAGGGGGTATAGCAGCAGTTTGCAACTGGTGTGCCAATCTGATTGTGAGTGAGTCATTCTTAAGCCTGACAAAAGCTCTAGGCACTTCTGGCACATTCCTCTTATTTGCAGGGTTCTCCCTCGTGGGGCTTGGGGCCATCTATACATTAGTGCCTGAAACCAAAGGCCTTCAGTTCGAGGAGGTTGAGAAATTGCTTCAGAAAGGCTTCAAACCTTTCCCATTTAACACAAAAAAGGAGGATAACCAAGGGAAAGAACAAGACTTGGCTTAGTGATACTGTCACATCTTTTATTCTAGAGACAAAAAGAAGCCCATGACTTTATTTTATTGTATTAATGTCCAAAACTAGTCATCAACTTGCAACTTATTTGAATGAACTGTGGAAAATATTATAATAAATATATAACGTTTATTTCATTAATTTCTATTTTAAAAATTATTATGAGAAAATTAAATTTATGCTTAGATGTGTTAGTTTATAAGTATTTTGGTATTTAGATGATTGCTTATTTGCTTTTATTGTACGAAAAAAATATTTTTAGGGAGCTACTAATTTTACACTCAAACGCGTCCTACCAACACTATTTGTTTTATTGATTTTGTATTACTTAACATTATCAATCGAATAAGATTCTCAATCTATATTTTTCCTACTTTTTCTTCATGGGTAGTTACCTAAGGAATGCGTGCCTAGGAATAACCATTTTCCTTATTTTTATGTATTATATTTCCAAACAACTCTGAGGCATTTGGTGTAAAAATGATAGTTGTGTCTGGGCTGTTAAATAAATGTTCAGGCTATAAACCCTGAGTCCAGTTTGTGAAAACATTGAGGCACTTTGTTGGGAATGCTGGAAGGAGATCAGACAGATATAAGAATTTGAATTTGATTTTGCTTTACAAAAGAAGGAGGGGCGAGTATAATCCATCCATTTTGAACAGAAAGAGGATAAAAGTGGTTTTTATTTAGTCAAAATATCAAACCATCCTTAGTGTACAACTAAGAGGAATTTTTTTTATCTTCTTTTCTCTTCAATTTTTTTCTTCTACTAGACAACTTAAAAATCATTTATACTTAATTTTCTTCCTTTTTTCACATTCTTTCTGTTCTAAACAAATGCATAATTAATTTCCATATAATATCCCCCCTTTTGAACAGACTTTTAGGAAAAAGTTTGCTAAAGCGGAGTATGAGAAATAATCACCTATTATAATTAATTTAAAAAAATGCTAAACTTGCTACTATAATTTTCGAAAGAACAGCTATAAGGAAGTTGTTGAACACCCCCTTTAGTATAGAAACAGAATTGTTGGAAAACATAGTCAATTATATATTATCATAAAAAGAAATAAATTATGAGAAACATTAAGTTTGCGACTCGTATAGATAACCCCTCCCCCTAAAGAAGTTTGATTGGTAGGGATTAAATTATTGATAAAAGTCGTTGAACATTATATGTCTAGATGGAGAAGGTCGAATTCTATTTTATCTGCTGATTTGTAGTTTTCATTTTCTCCCGAAATGACGTTGATATAAAAATTGAATAGTTTGAAAGCAACTTTGAGTAAAAGTTTTGAAAAAATACTAGAGGTAGGAGCTTAGTGATAGAAACGTAAGAATTCAACAATCTGTGTGAGATCTTCTACGTTCCAATATGCTTCAGACTTCAAACTTTTGTTAGGATAAACCAGTTCCGTCTCACCAAACAGATTCGCCTTTTGATGATGCAAGCCCCATACTTTAAAATGAATGAAAGAAAGAGAACACCGACACCCGGTTCTTGAAAACCTCAGATTAGAAAGTGCAACCATCCAAACAAACGGCAGGACAAAACATACCTGCTCTGCCAGCTAATTGGTGATTATTATATGCGACAAGAAGATTTGAAAGGGGAAAAAGAAAATCAAAATGAAGATGTAAGATGCTAGATGAGGAAAATTTGTACTGCAAAAATGATGCAATCTGTGGTGGAATTAAACTGCGAGGTGGGGCTATGATTTGCCATACAGATGTAACTTGGAACTTGATATGGTAGCATCCAGCGGCTCAGCCGCTTCACAACAAGGACAGCGTACTCAACCCAGGGTCCTACACCATCCTATTCCATGTTTTCATATCAGTACCCGCCTAAACATGTCCCAATCCCACCATGTACACAGCCTTTTCACTACCAAACATTTCTCTCGATCTGGGTTAAGATCTTCTCCCCACTTAGATAACGCCACGATCTAAACGGTCTCAACTTAGTTTATCAGAATCCTGCTTTTTACTCTTTCCAGAGTTTATTAAAAAAATGTTTTGCTCAAGACTCTTCTGTCGTTTTTAGATTGTTTACAATTTTCAGTTAAAGTGATGAGAAAGCACTTGCAAGCCACCTCAAACCTAGTTCTTAAAGAGTATTCTAGATGCCATTTGGTGCTTTACCCAGCTTGTGTCTTCAGCAAGAACATATTCCATGTTTTATTTTTCAACTTTTAAGGCAAGCATATCCCAATACTCATGGCAAAGAAGCATGAAATGAGGAATCAAATCAAGTAATGGGTATGGAAAATATGTATACGTTTCAGAGTACCAGTCGAATCGTCAATAATACCACAGTCCAGTTCATCTAGCATCTGCAATAACCTGAGCAGTATCTAATAAACCAAAACATGCTATGTGTTGACCTAAAAGAGATTATGGACACAAAATCCTGGTATTTCAGTAGAAGCTCCGTACTTTCATTACGAGCGTGCAACTTAATTACCATACAATAATACGATCAGAAACCCTTTTCACAAAACTAGGGTGTCATCTAAGCAAAAGAAACCTAACCAACCCCCAAAAAAAAAACCATGTAACACCAGGACACACGAGCAAATCGAAACAAGGGAAGGCAAACTCCCAAATCTAGCTATATCCATACATCTAAAAGGGTCAGTCTATAGCTGCTGTCTTCTTCTAACTTCAATAAACCCAGCTCCATTTCCAACTATGAAGGACACACTGTACAAACCACCAAAATCACTATATATACAATAATCAATTACATTGTATAATTACCACCTTCCCAAGTAGCAATGTAATCATTTAGCTAAGAACTCGAAGTAGACGCCTCTTGTCTTGATTCCCTCAAATATCGAAGAAGCGTTTCGGCCTGCAAGAAAAGAAGCCAGAAGTTTAATATCCAGGTCATTCTTAAGATACCACAAATCCCCAACAACTTACATCATATGCACATTAATGCTAAAGAAAAGAATCAATCAAATTAGTATGTAGTAATTGTTTGAACTAGCTTTTGAAAAAATGATTTGGAATGAAATTTCTTTTATAAAATTGATTTTGGTTAGAATTGAGGTTGAAGTAAAACCACTTCTGTGTGGATGTTTTTATTCTAAAAGTAAGTTATACAAAATCTCATATAACTTCTTTTACTCGATTCAAAAACTACTTAGATTGCATCAACTAAAAATCAACTCTAGATCCAAGATTAATTTGTCAACATAGAATTAAATGTGTGAAAACATTCAGTTATAATGATGTTAATTACCTTATCACTTTATTTGTATTTTCCATGGCTCAATGTGAAAACAGAACACTTAATTGATGATTGAATTGATGTTTGTTAGTATGACAAGACTGAATAGAAGTTGTTGGTATGATAAAAAAGGAGTCTGATTTGACTGACCTTGTGCTTAGCTCGAACACTTGCAGTTTGAGAAAGGGCAACGAGAGGAGGAATGCCTCCCTCTCTAACAAGAAACCCTCTGTTTGTGATACTGTCAACACAGAGCTGAAGGAGGGTCAGAACCGCGAACTCCTTCCCCTTCACAGACCCATCCTCAATGGCTTCCACAAGGGCAGCGATCCCACCTTCTTCCACAATCGCGTCCTTCCCTTCCTGAATCCCCGCCAGGCTGTTGAGCACCACCATGGCCTTCTCCGCCATGCCGCTCCCCTGCTCCGCCACCAGCTCCACCAGCGGCTTCACCGCACCGGCGCTCACTGCCCTCTCCTTGTTCTGCCTCACAGAACACAGTTTATAAAGCGTCGTCAGCGCGTCCTTCTTCCCTCTGCTCGAACCGTTTAGAAGAAGCGAAACCAAGGGCGGTATCGCTCCGGAAGCCCCGATGGAGCTCTTGTTCTCTTCCACCAACGCCAGGCTTAGAAGCGCGCATGCCGCGTTCTGCTTCGAAGTTTCCGTTCCCGTCTTCAGTACATAAATCAGCGACTTCACTGCCCCGGCATCAGTTATCAGCATTTTATTTTCCTCGTGGAGAGATAGGTTTAACAGCGCGGTGACAGCGTGTTCCTGCGTCCAAGGATCGCTGCACCGGAGAAGCGGAACAAGAACCGGCACCGCGCCGGACTCCGCGATCAGAACGCGGTTGTCGGCGCGGTTCTTCGCTAGCAGCCGGAGCTTCGCCGCCGCGGAGCGCTTCACCGCCACTGACTGAGACTGGAGGCCGTCGATGCAAATCTTCACCGTCGGCTGGAGATCCTCCGGCGAAATGCTCTCGATAATCTCCGTGGAGAAACTCTCCCTCTGCAGGAAACCCGTGCAGGGCTCCGGCTCCGGTTCTACCTCCACCTCTCCGGATATATCGCTCTTCTGCACGCATTCTGGTGATGGGAGTGTCGCGAGGCGCTGCAGCTCGCCGGAGATGTCGCTGCTACATGCAGAGAAATCGCTGAAGGCCTGGGAGAGGTCGAGGAAGTCCTCCTCCGCGGGTGAGGATTTCAACGATTTGTTGTTCCGCGACGCGAGCTCGCCGAGGCGGAGGTCGACGACGGAATCGGTGAGGTTTTCCGATATACAGGTGGATTTATCAGTGAAGGAGCAGCTGCTGTTGTCGTCTTGGAAGAAATTGGAGCGTATCGTGCGCATGGACCTTCCTATATGACGCTGCGTTTTGGACGAAACCGAGGAGTGGTACTGGTAATTCCTGGGCAAGGGGAAACGGCTCGAATTAGAGCGTGATTCCTCCAGCGAAACCATTCTCGAAGCTTTAACGCACACAAATTTGGAATTAGGGTTGTTTGTAGTCAGGTATTAAAGTTTATCAGCTCAGAGTTTCATAGTGAAAAAAAAAAGGAAGTGAGTGAAGGCAGCGCCAGGTTGAAGACGACGAATAATAAGGAGAAGGCGAATAACTGTTTGATATTTCTATTTTCGTTTTTTTTTTTATTTGGCTGTGAATGGTGAACGCTTTGGTATCCGGGACGCGCTATTATCACAGGGCGTTCAGATTTGTAGTGTCACGTTGGTTGCTGATAAGGTGGAATCCTATATATCGACGGTGAGAAATGTGTCTGAAGGGGAAAGAATTGAGGACTGGCATTGGGATAATATCATGTGGGGTCGTGGGCGTCGGCCAGAACCGTCGTCGTTTTGTGATACTTTTTTAACTTCAGTTGGTGTCTGTAGGTGTAATTACTAGAAAACCCTCAGCGGCTTTACCTTTGTTATGGTTTGGTGAGATGGGAAGATTCTGGTGGAGGGAGGTGTAGGAAAAGAGTCTAAGACAGTTGTGGAGTGTAAGGAACACGTGGCATGTATTGGCATAATGAGGGCAGGGGTTTCCCAGTTTACCTTAAACTTATTATATCTGCGCCGTATGATCTAGTGATCTGTATTATCTGAGTTATTTATTGCAAGTCAAAGTGTTTTTATGGGACGTAACAGAAATACGTTGTATGGGACTATGCCTTTACCTTATTTGGCTAAGACATTTCTATCCCTATCCTTTTTCATTTTTTTATTTTCAAATAAAGAATGTTATGTTTTTCAATTATAAATCTACTTTCATCTGCATTTATTAATCTATAACTTTCATTCTTTTCTTATCATTTCATTTCTCCTTTCTCCTCTTTTGTGGCTTATACAGCCTTAATATCGTTTAAAAATAAACAGAAAAATTATTGAAATAGGTAAGTGGTAAAAAAAATTATAAAATTGGATAATTACGATTTCATTTTAAAAAGTACTTTAACTTTTTAATATACAAATTATCTTTCACATGCATAATTTAGTTTTATATTTTTTAACTAAATATTTTCTATTTTTTTATTGAAATTGGGTTTGATAAATATGATTTTTAATTTTTTATTATTAAAGTCATGATTACCAAGTAAAACTTTAATAAAAAAAACTATATAGAATGAAGTTACCTCGTGTTTTCTAAACATAACTTACCAGATTTTATAATTTTTTTACAATTTATTCTTCTTGATAATTTCTTTCAGAAATTACATAGTAGATTTTTCCCTAATTTTTCCCTAAAATGAAATCAATAGTGTTGCATGATACACTTCTGTACATGAGGAGTAACTATTCAATTATCTCTATTAAATACTCAAATTATACTCTTTTAATTAAATTATTCAAATTTTACTCTATTAACTAAATTATGTTGGTGAAAACTTTGATTTTACTCAACACCAACATATGTTTTTAGTTAATAGAGTAAAAACATTCAACACCAACATATAAATATCGTCATCTAGCCATGTATGTTTCTTAATAAAAATAATAATTATAAATTTTGAGAAAATATAATCAAGAGTATTTTAAGGTATCATCAGTCTTATTAATATCTCAAACTTCACATGCCTAGCTTGAACCCTTTTACAAAGAAAATCAAAACATTTCAATAATTTTAATTATATTTTTTAAGTTTGAAAACAATGTCACACATTTTTAGAAACTAAAATGATATTTTTTATGAAAAAATGGTAGTTTACTCCAAACTAAATAGGATAACCTAGTATTTAATATTTATTCGAATTCAAATATTTTGTAAATTTAGTTCATTCAACCTGTAATATAAGTTACACTTAGAAAGACTTAAATCTTGAATTTCAAGACCAGTAAGCATTGAGTTTAATCCTATCGAATAAGATTTAAAATTAATATAAACAAAAACTAATCATCAGTAAAAAAAAAATATCTTATACTAAAAATATAGTTGAAAATTTCCAAAATTACAACAGCCAAGATATATAATATCAAGTCCATGTTCAATCTTTAAAAGTACTTAAAAAAAATTAATTGTGTTTATATGTTATCTATTAATTCTATGAGTATTAATAAGGCGATTTCTTTATCGGTTATCTACATTTATTTTGACAGGCTTTATCTCTCAACTAATTCTACAAAGTATCATACTATAATCAGTTCTAATTTTTTACATTAATTATCTACATTTAGATGTAAAACAACCAAAAATATTTTTTAACAGAATCAAACTACACATACATAATAGTTATTCTCCTTATTACCCTTAGTTCTATTGTTAGTCTCCATTCATACTTCAGAAAATTGGAAGAATATGCAGTCTTAAACAAACAACATCCATAATTTTCCGCACCAAACTTTTACGTTCAAGTGTTCCATTTTTTAACATTATAAAACTCTTGTATTTTTAATATATTTTTTATACTGACAATTTCAAAATATTATTACTTGCCATCTTTATATATTGAAAAAAAATCTCAACTATTTTTTAGTCGTCACTCTTTATATATTAAAAAGAAGATTAATTCTTACATAAATAATATGAGCATAGAATTCTTCACAAATGAAAAAATTACAAATAAAAAATACAAATTTTCATCAAAGATTAATTACAAAGAAAACTTATAGTAAAAATGTATAAAAAAGGTTGCATTTCTTCGTTGGATCTTTGAGTTGTAAAAAAATAAACTATGCAAATATACTTTAGAGATGAGTATTCTTGGTTTACAATTAATATTGTGTTGCTGGCAAATTCACTTTATTTCAACAACTATTAATTCCTTAAACAAACTTTTGAAGAGACTTTTAGAGTTTTGTAGGAATCATTATGTTTTATAATATATATATATATATATATATATATATATATATATATATATAAAGATAAACTTTAATCAAATTGATTCTTATCATTTATATATCATATATGATCGTATGAAGTAAATCTTAAAACTTTGATTACATTTAATTTAACCATTTAAACTCTCATTAATTAAACATATAACTGTACCGTTTATATAATTAAATATATAAATTGTAATTTATATTAGAAGACTCATCATTTATTCATAATTAAGTTGAAAAATTATTTATATTTGTTATCTTAAAACTTTTAAAAAATTATTATATCATCTATGTTTTTTACATGTATTTTAACTCTCCTCTCATTCTTCTCTTTCTTAATTTCATACTCTCCTTAACCCTCTCTCCCCATCTCTCCATCTACATCCCTCTCATAATTTTTTTCTTCTATACCTTACATACTTGACTTTAAGAATTTAAACCTTACATAAACACAATAATAATCAATCTAAACAATATAAAATAATCGAAATAAAATGGTTTGGCTTTAAGCAAACTATTTTGTAAGATGGTTCACTTAAATTCAATTTTTTTTTTCAAATAACCATTTTTTCACACTCTTATTTAATACATCAACAACAAATATATATATATATATATAAATTCACTAATTATCTACAAACTTAAAATCTTGGGTTGTAAAGAGAATATTAGTTTTATATGAAAATGAAACAGAAACATGAAACCCTGCGCTATTCTTTATATATAGTTTTACAAAATTTAAAAAATATTCGAAGCTGAAAGAATTATCTGGTTTTGTCCCATTACAAACGCGTTTTTTTCACGGATTATAATAAGATGAGCCGAATAAGTTAGTGGGTTAAATATCTCCAACCATTCTTCATTAAAAAGTTGAACTAAATGAACTACCTCAAAAGATAGAATTAATCTTATCACCAATAATAATATTACTATATTAAGCGGCTTAATTGTTTTTTGCGAAAAACTCATGCTTTAATGAAGGTATGCCTTGGTGAAAAACATGTTTCTAGAATCAAGTTAGGTAGACCTAAGTGATTAGACTTGACCACAGTCCAAAGTCAATTTCAAACAAAAGTTATTGGGTGAATTGTAGCAACATGCCAAACTTGTGTTTAAAATTGAAGATTCATAGCAATGACTATGATTTTTTTTCAAAACGACACAAGAACACCAGAAAAAAACAAATTTAATACAAATTATTAAGAAAAATATCACTTAATAAATTTAACTGATAATAAATATTTTATTATATATACGATATTAAAAATAATATAAATATTTTTAAATTATTGATATTTGCGGTGAATATTTTGTGCCTTTCGACAATTAAATTAAAAGTGATTATTTAATTTGATTTTTCTGTAAGGATGTAGCATTCTGAGCTGTTCACAACTCAAGTTGTATTTTAATATAAATATATTTAAATTGGTTTTATCTAATGTATATTGGTTTCATTCATACTTGCAGCTTTCGTTTTTTCTCGAAAATTCTTTATCTTATGCAAGGATTAAGACAATTATATTATCCAGAAAGTTTTATTTTTTTGAGAATGACTGAAAATAACTAATGAGCAGCGCAAGTTGATTTGTTATGAATAATGAACAACTTGTCGAAAATGGAATAATAGTTTCAACGTCAGTGCTAAAGTTGAATGTGTTAGCTGCTCCAACACTTTGCCGACTACATCAGCAATGCAATGAACGCATGCAGTTTTTTAATTTGCATTACTAATGTACACGATTTTTAAATTACTAGCATTTTTATTTTTAATAATTATTTGCATTAACTAATTTTTTAATTAATGACATATCTGATTTTTAAAGCGAATAAACATATAAGAAAGTTAAAATATATTCACCTTGATTCCAATCAAAATAAATGCTACGTTGTAATGTTGATTAATTTTGCATTCTCACATTTTCACGGAATAGCTTTGTGACAGGGTAATGGTACGGTAGTTTCTTAAACTGTAATTAAAGTATTTAAAACCTATTAATGAGTTGTAATGATGATAATTAAATAGAGCTGCAATTTTATGCAGGAATAAATGATAATTAAATAAGTGGAGTTTAATTAGTTGAACTAACGAATGTCGTCCACGAGAACGCGTATTTGACCAATAATATGATAAAGCCACCAACTGATACATTACGTGGATTGGTGCAAAGTGTGGTTAGGGAATTGGGAAGTTAAACACGCAAAGAAGTGAGATCACGAAGAGTGGGGTTTAGAAGAATATCATTAAGAAGCCAAAGACTGTGAGTTATTGTATTCACATTAACAAAGTTACTTTTTGAACTTTTATCACTTCTCTTTATCAGACTAATCATGGCTCTGCACACTTACTTTTTGTTACTACTCATTACTCTCTGTGGTCGCACTTCTTTATAAGCTTTTGCCAAACAAAGAAAAACTATCTACGAATACCTCTCCTTTTGCTGGTCTTAATCACTATTTCAACTATATTTTGCACTCTACCTATCTCGAATCTTCTACTATACAACAACAATTATGAAATACTACTGCTTCTAGTACCAATTTCATTTATTTTTCAATTAATTAACCATATATAGGTTTATCTTGCTGCGAGAAAGTTGGAATTTTTGTATAGTGAAAATAAGGTAGATCTTTTACTCTGACTTGAAAAAATCTGGATAGGAAAAATAAAGTTAAAGACAATAAAACATAAATGAGAACCTAATCATTTAATAATACTAGAGAATTTTAAAATTGAGTAAAAGTATACCAAAATTAATGAATTAGTGATTACGTTTTATAATAAAATCTGGTTTTCTCTAACTATATTTAGGATGAGTAAATTTTATAAATATATTTAAAGTTTGTATACGCAAATTCTTTTTACACTAATTTTAATTTTTCCAACATGTTCTCGTGTAAACACTATTGTATATTTGTCCCTTTCTTAATTTAAAGTTGAGTGCAACATTACTCAACTCCAATGTCAACCTACATCATCTTAGGACACCCTACCACCTAACAAATTTTGGCTTCAATAACTTTTACTATAATCCTGCAGTTCGTAAAGCTATGTTTGACTATTTTTTCACTTAGAAATTATTTTTAAGTTAAAATTCAGAGTACAAAAGTTTAATATTTTTTTTTACTAAAAAAAAGGACCCAAGAAAAAAAATGTGGAGAGATGAAAGAGCAAGAAAAATGGAGATGATAGATTGGTAAAGTGAGAAGAGTGGGGTGGAGAATTGCATGAGAGAGTACAAAAGAAACAACTATTTTTTCCTCAAATTTCTTAACTTTTTTTTAAAAAAAAATCATCTTTCCTTTTCTTTTAAATTTTTATTTTAAAACTATGAATTATATTCGATGCTGTTTTTCTAAAAAGAACATGTTTAAAAAAATTGAACTAAACATTGCCTAGATTTCATATATAATTTTAAAAAAATAGATTTATTTAAAAAATTTACACAAAAATGCAGGAATTATGAGAATGGTTCTTAATAAATAAGGATGGAAAACAGGTAAAGCAATCCGATAGATATTTCAGACAGCCTATATGATCAAATCAATTATTTTTTTAAAGAATAAACTAGTAAATATTTTAAAGAACAAATATATAGTTAAAAGATAGAGAGCTTCAAACTATTAAAAAATATTTAATATATTTAAATAAGTATAAATCCTTTTTAGTATAAATATTATTGTTATAATTTATTAAAATCATACATTTCTTTATATTTTAAAATATTGAACATGCTAACTTACATAAAGAGTAAAGTCTAAGAAAATTATGATATATTTGGATGTCTTATAATAAAATAGGTTTTTAAATAGGATTACGATGAGCAGAAGTAATTTTATATATTGTACTTATTTAAGAAATTATTTAATTAAAAAAATGACATTGTAGTTTTAGAGTTAAGTTTTGTCGTATTAGAGATGGTTAGGATAGAGGTGGCATTTGAAATGAAGAATGATGTGTGACATGACATTATTACGTGGTTGTGGAAAAATGAATGAGCCTTCATTGTTATGAGAGAACCTCTCGTTTACACTCCACGTGGGGGCCGTGTATCCAAGAGCTAAAGATTCATTTTTCAATCCATCCTTCCCAGCCATTCCATTCAAAACGTTAACGTTACAAGCCTATTGCTACCACCATGCCCTCAAATCAATGTGGGGAATCACTGCTTGCTTTCAATTTCCATTTTCTCTTCACTTCATGAAAAATAAATTCCTCAGGCATATAATTAATCTCAGTATCGAATAAGGATTAAATGGTCACTAATTTTGGTACAACAACATTTTGTTTCAGAAATTCAGTATAACTAAATGCTCCTTTTTCATTTAGACTGATTATTTAAAATCCCTTATTTTACACGGATATATATGATGTAAATATTTTTAAATATTAACCTTAATAAATTATCCACTTATGTAAATTTCAGATTCGACCCATACTACTACTACAGATTCAAATTACTCTTCTTTTAAAAAATATTAGTTTCAAGAATTGATTAATATATAAAAGAAGAGAGCGATAATAAAACAAGATGGGAAACAGACTTAAATACTTCAGGAGATAACTACAACCTAGTAAAATTAAATACTTTAGAAGAGTTTATTACAACTCCAGTCAAACTCTTTTATAGAATGTGTTAATAAAAAAAGTAATCCTATCTTTTATAAAAATAAGAAAATTAGATTAAAAAAATACACAAATTTATTTTGATGATTTTTCGAATTATTGTCATAATTTCTTTTTTTTATAAATATACTTATATCTAAATTTTCTGTGAATATCTTTAAAACATATAGTATAGGAGTTGATAATTCATCTTAGTTGAAGAGAAAGTAAATTAATTTGTTTAAGCTAAAATAAATATAGTATATAAATTAATTTATATTTCATTTAAATAAATATAAATACACCATATAATAGTATATATAATAATAATAATATTAAAAAACCAAATACGCCTATGTGTTTCTACTAGTAACTTATAAGAAAAATAATTGTTTTCATAAGATTTTATTAGAGAAGTCGTTGGCAATAAACTAGTAGAAGCATGGTGATAATATTGTTGACTTTTCCACCACTGTGAGTTAAGAAATATACCTTACTATTATTTGTGTATAAAAATGACATGATTTGAAGCAATTATTTCCGTACAAAGTATATGGTATGGGGGCGTACCAAGTACCACTCGTGTATAAAACAAATCCCTCCCGTGTTGTCCTTTGCTTTATCTCTTTATCTCACCTACACTTTTTCTTTTTCAAGTTACAACTAAAATACAATATTCCAAGACAGTATATAAATCACCACTTTTATTCCCTAAGTCCCAAGACAATATAAAGTTTATTTTTAAATTTTCAAATTAATTTTCAACATTCGAAACTGTTTCTCAACTTACTCTACCATCACTACACTCTGACACTATTACCACACATTAAGGACCTTCCTTGGATCCATATCCATCGTCACATGATTAAATATAATAATTATTTTACTTCTTTAAATTATTAAAATTTCAAGACAGCATGTCACAGCAACATTTTTTTTATATTTACCCTATTTTGTTGTACACTCATGTCTTTCTCATTAAGTTCTGTTTCGTGATGTTCTCCACGAAAGCGTTTATTTTTGAAAAAATATGAAAACGAAATACAAATTCTTCACTTGTCATCATCAAATTGTTAATTTTTGTACAGGGCATAAAGAGATACAGCTATATGATCTCTTGATCAGCATTTTGGTGCATGCAGAAGAATAAGAAAAAGTCCAAAGCGACAGATACACGAATGATGCATGCAGAAGAACAGAATCTAGGAACTCCATAAGGAACAGTTGCATATGGGCCTGATTACTGAGATAGAAATAAAAGAAATAGAGATTTGATTCCTCTTCAATTGTGTGAATCTGATGATAAAGTTAATGGGAGCAAAAACTGTGACAATTCATTGGAGATTTTTATGAATTCAATGTTTAGAAAGGGGCATTGAAATGATAAGTGTAGTAGGAGTAGGTGTGGGGTGCATTATAGTGATAGAGTGAGGTTGAAAAATGGGAACACAAACTTTGGAGTATTCGTTCAGAATCTAGCACTGTCCCTTCATTATATCTTCATCTCACTCTCTCTCAAAAATGTAAATAGTAATTATCATATTTTTTTTTTGAAAATATAAATATATTTGCAAGCTTATAAAATATAACAAATGAGTTGTACAAATTTTAAAATCAAATGAGTTGGTTTTACTTTTCTTTTTTATTAATACGATATTTTTGCACAGTTTTCATTTATGTGTATGTATAAAGTAATTGATGGTTTTTTCATAGTTAAATAAAAGTGTACAAAAATCTTAACATGATTCATAATAAAAATGTATTTCTAATTTCTATATTTTCAATTAAAATGTGATTAAAGTCTTTGTACTTTTGGATTTAGCCTTTAAATATTTTTTAAAAGTTGTGAATTTGACATTTTTTAACTTTGAAAGAGTTATGAGTTTTCAATGCATCTTTGGATTTGACCCATGTTTCACAAATTAACTTAACTTATTATTAAAAAAAATTATTTTCATGGACCAACGCATTAAATGTGTTGAAAACACTTCAACTTCCAAAGTCTCTGGATAAAGTAGGTTAAAATTATGACCAAAATATAATTACTCCAATGTAATATTAAAATAATGTTTCAGTAAAATAAATTAAAAAATAATATATTTTTTAAAATTTGTTTTCAAAATAAAAATGATTTTATTCAAATTTACTCTTGTAACTTGATTAAAAAAATTCCTTTTGAAATATAAAAAAGTACATGTTTTTTTACATCAAACCAAACTATATATTTTTTTTTGTTTATGCCTATAAGTTTGTATAATTAGTATTATATACATTTTTTTTATAAATTATTATCTATAATTTGTACATAATATTTATTTTTTTAATCATAAACATAACTTATATAATCATTAAAAATTTATTAATTATTTATTTTTATAATTATATAGGGTTTAATTTTAAGATAACTAATTTTCACAATGCTTAATTTATTTCCTAAAAACATTCAATTACTCAATTTTTTATTTACTTAAATACGTATATCCAAATTTATAATATATTTTTAATGAAACATTTTACAAATTTCCTAAGATAATATTTTACCATGATATAGTACACATAAATTAAATATAAGTGTATTGATTCTTTAATAAAAACTAAATATAAGATGTGATTATCTAACCGTGAAATACATTTTAGCTCAATAAGATTATGAATGTTTGTTTTTCTAACTTAATATTATTATTATTATTTATTAATCAATATGAAGATAGCATTAATGTTTGTGTTTATAGTTTTTTCCCTTATATTGTAATAACTTAAATTAGATCATGTTTTTAGAATAAATTAACCTTTTTAAGTGTATACAAGTTTTTTTTTTTATTTTGGTTCAATACACTTTTTTATGTTGTTTTTTTTTCATTTATTGGAAGTTATGCGTGAGATAACATATTTTGAGTGGTCCGATAATGGTCGGATAGTAGGTGACCTGATAAATCAAATAAATATTCGTTAAGATATGCTTTAAATGGCTCTGATACCATATTAAAAAGTTGACTTTAGGCCTAACTCAACTCCATAAAATTGACTCATGAGGTGAGGTTTGCACTCACTTATATACAATAAGATGCTCTAATTTTTAGTCGATGTGAGATCTTCAACATATATAGATTAAAAACATGTTTTTTTACTTTTAATAATGAATACTTAATAAATGATAATATAACTTTGGTTTGAAAATTTAAATGTAGAGATAGATAGAGATACAGGCATATGATGGTTTTTTGCTTAGGAGTAGGTGGTTGAATGGCATGGTGTGGTCCCAATCCCAACTTTAATTATAATGTATTCTGAAATCCAGGTTCCCTCACCCCACCACTTTGCTCCAATCTATTAAAGGCTAACATTTTATAGGCCCAATGCTGGCCTCTCCTCTCCTACCACTTCTGCATATTAACTCTCACTGGACCAAAACTAAATTACCAATCAACCATGCATACAGGAAAAAGCCCACCACTTTCTCACCAAATTTGGGGGTGGTCCAAAATCACCCTATCTCAAATTGCCTATTTTTTCCTGCACCTCCATACACTTTTTCTCAACCTCCACAAATATAAAAATCCCTTTTACCCTTTTTGGATTATATCATACCAAACTTAAGATTATATTCTAAATTGTACAATATCAAAAAGTTTTCCAATCATAATTCATGAGTATTTTTAACTTCTAATTATACAATCTTAAATTTATTTAAAAAAAAAACTTTAAAATTGTACAATCCAAAAATCATTTGACCATCTCCATCTTAAAATGATGAGTGGTAGCTGAGATTGCTTGGTGCTTACTTCAGTTAAAATATGAAAATAAAAAATAATTTATAAATTCTATACCGGAAAACCAAAAATACTTTGAGACTTTAAAGATATAGTGGAAATTTTCATATTTTGGAGGATAAAGAAGAAATGGATAGAGGTGGCGGAAGAAGTGCACTCTCAAATTTGGGTTTCTGTAAACTACTTCCAGTTTTGTCGGTACAAACGCCACAGTTCCCTCTTTTTGCATCGTTAGTTCATGTCGAACTCAAATTCGTTTTCTCCTTTACTATTTCTGGATCCCAAAAACATGGGAAGTTTAAGAAAAATGAGAGGTCGGAAAGATAGCTAAAGCACACATTTGTGTGTTGCTATGATTTTTATCTCTTGACATCTTCACGTGGAACTATACACAATTAAAAGGAAAGTTTCATACGGTGAGTTACAAACAATTTATAGAGTTATATAGCATTAAAGCTTTTTTAGATGGTGACTCTCCACTCTACTACTTTGAGTAAATACTGAGGAAGTAAACGAAAATGAGTACGAGGTTTATAATGCAGTAGTAGAAAGTGAATAATTTAGTATCACTGATATTCTTCAGTGCTAGCTTACTCAATTCTTTACATGATTATGAGGTAATATAATTGGAGTAGGATGTCAATATAAAGCGGTCTAGAGAACCTCCTTCATAAGGAATTTTTTTGGTTCCGCTGCACACTAGAAACAATTTTTAACACGAGAAAAAAAGGAGCTCAAAATTCTCACTTGAGAAGATCAAAACGAGTTGAAGAAAGCTTAAGGAAAGATTAGGAATGGACTACTTGAGTAGTCGAGGGATATATATCCAACAATTACCAGCATAATGAGCTATGAAATTGGGGTTCTCTATTTTATTATTACCCATAAAATATTCCACTGTCAAATGTTCTTCTTGACATACCGATCCTTCGATCCAAC